>Ga0075420_100000044_pt1 | contig 67860 bp, 69 predicted proteins | sample SoiMetdeltSBSDD4_FD_75296 | JGI IMG/M metagenome (GOLD analysis project Ga0075420, IMG submission 75296) | Bulk soil microbial communities from a Populus tree surrounding site in Tennessee, USA - Soil MetaG P. deltoides SBSDD4 | ecosystem: Environmental > Terrestrial > Soil > Tree plantation...
CCAAACGGCACCGACATTCCCCTGCTGCGGCCCCTCTCGCGGGCCGGCTATCGCACGCTGCTCGAAGCGGGCGTCCGCGTCTTCGAGTGGAACGGCTCCATGCTGCACGCGAAAACGGCGGTGGCGGATGGGCGCTGGGCGCGAGTGGGCTCGACGAATCTCAATCCTGCCAGCTGGCTCAGCAACTGTGAGCTCGACGTGATCGTCGACGACGATACGTTCGCGCGCCGGATGGAAGAGATGTACGTCGAGGACCTCACGAACGCCACCGAGATCATCCTGGACGATCAGCCGCTCGTCCGGCGGACGAGGCACCCTGCTGCGGCGGGAGGCGGGGGAAGCGCCGGGCGGGCCGCAGCCGGACTGCTCCGCGTCAGCAACACGATCGGCGCAATGGTGACCAATCAGCGGAAGCTCGAGCCCGTCGAGACCCGGATCATGCTCGCCGCCGCGATCATTCTCATGATCGTGGGGACGCTGATCGCCGTCTTTCCACGGTTGGCCGCCTACCCGATCGCGGCGATCGCGATCTGGTTCGCCGGCGCCCTCTTCTATCGAAGCTATCGTCTGCGACGCAAGGCGCAACAAAAGCAACGCGCGTCCAGGCGATAGAGTGTCTTCAGCATATGGCCGATCTGGACGTCTTCATTCGTGCGTACGGCTATCCGGCCCTCTTTGGCGCGATGGTCATCGAGCAGTTCGTGCCACCGTTGGCGGGAGAGCCGCTGCTCCTCGGTGCCGGTGCGCTGGCCGGCACCGGTCACTTCCGTTTGTGGCTCGCGGCGGCTCTCGCCCTCACAGGCACGGTTGCCGGCGATTTGATCTGGTACGAGGTCGGGCGCCGAGGTGGGCTCCGGGTGCTCAAGCGCCTCTGTCGCATTTCCATCGAGCCGGACTCGTGCGTTCGGCATGGCGAGGATACCTTCGCGCGCTGGGGCGCCAGCGCCCTCTTGATCGCGAAATTCATTCCGGGACTCAATAGCATCGGGCAGCCCCTCGCCGGAGCGCTCGGCATGCCGCGACTGCGCTTCCTGATCTTCGACGTTTCCGGCGCCGTGCTGTGGGTGGGGCTCTATGTAGGTCTGGGCTACGCTCTCCACGATCAACTGGCCCAGGCTGCCCATCTCGCCCACCGCCTCGGCGGTTGGGCGATCGTGATCGTCGTCGTCGCGTTGTCGGCATATTTGGGCGTGAAGGTGACGCGCCGACAACTATTCCTCCGCACGTTGCGAATCAAACGGATCAGCCCCGAGGAGCTCGACGCCAAGCTGACCGCCGGCGAGCCCGTGTTCATCGTCGATCTCCGCCACGACCTCGACGTCCAAGCCGAACCCAGGATGATCCGCGGGGCGGTACACATGACGCCCGCGGCGCTCGAGCAAGGTCACGTCACCGTTCCGCGGGACCGCGAGGTGGTCCTGTATTGCTCCTGACCCAACGAGGCGACGAGCGCCCGGGTGGCGCTCCTGTTACGAAAGCGCGGCGTCTCGCGGATCCGGCCGCTCGCGGGCGGTCTTGAGGCGTGGCTCCACCATCGTTTCCCAGTGGAACCGCTGACGATCGAACCGTCGACGGCGCTTACACGATAGCTCGCCAGGCCCCGGCGTGATTCGAACCGTGTTATGAATGACGCGCAGCCCTGGCACACCTATCCGTGTTTGAGTTGCGAGTCCTACCTCTAGGGCATCGACAGAAAGACTCCGTTCGGTGCTCTGAGTGCCGCCAGATCCCAACTAGCCGGTAGCGGGTGACCTCGAACGACCCGGGGCATCCGAGAAGAACGCCCACAGGGCCAGTTCGTTGGACGGGCGGTCCCACAACTCCAGGACCATGCCGTCCCGGGCCACATCGCTGCCCATGATCGTCTCGTACCGTCCGTCGTGCAAGCGCCCCCCGCCGCCGAACGACACGGCTGACCTGCCGGGGCCGGCTTTGCACCCCGGTCTGGTGCGGCGCCTGGTTCGGCGCTAACCCGACGAGCGGTCAGTGATCCCAGTAGGCCGGTACCCAACGAAAGACGTCGCGGGTCACCGCCACCCGGCCGGCGGCCGGGAACGACACATGTGTGGGCACCAGCGGCTGGCCGGTCGCCGCGAGCTCCCGCAAGAGACCGACCCGGACGCGGACCGTCTCCTCGGGCTCTTGGTCGAAGCCGTTGTGCCAGTGGGGGCAGTCGAACCCGGGCGGGAACACGGAGTCGCCGCCGAACATCAGCCGGGCGCCGCCAGACTCCAGGCGGACCACGCTGTGCCCGGGGGTGTGGCCGCCGGTGCGACGGACGAGCACCCCCGGCGCCACCTCGTGTTCCTTCTCGAACGGCTGCAGCCGGCCGTGGTATTCGTCCAAGAACCGCTTGGCGACCGACCGAAGCGACTCCGGCACCCCCGGCGGCATGCTGGCGCGCGACAAATCGGCTCGCCCCGCCCAGAACTCGGCCTCGGCGGCCGCCACATGGATCCGCAGGTCCGGCCGCAGCCGACCCCTCAACCCGAGCAGCCCGCCAATGTGGTCCATGTGCATGTGGGTGAGCACCACGTCGGTCAGGGATTCGAGACCGAGGCCGGCAGCTTCCAGTCGCCGGGTCAACTGCCCCGCCCCTGCAAATTCCGGGAACTCCGCCCCTATCCCAGCGTCGATGAGTACGGTCCGGCCGCCGCTACGCACCACGCCCACGTTTAGCGGCCACCCGAACCTCGCCGGCAGGAACATGCCGTCCAGCCAGGCCCCGAGGTCGGCCGGGGCGGCGTTGACGGCCAACACCGAGGCTGGGATCGACATCGTCCCATCGCTGACCACCAGCGCGTCGATCTCGCCGACCCGCAGCGCGTAGCCCGACCGCAACTCGTCGGGCCCCGGACTACCGGGGTGTGAGGTCTTGTCCAAGCTCATGTTTGTCTCCTTCTGCTGACCGCCGAGCTCCGTGCTGACTCAGCCGGGAACGGGGCCAGCCAGGCGATCCTGGACGCGCGGTCGCTGACAGACCACTTGGCCTCCGGCGTACCCGTCGCCGACGCGCTCACCGCCTATGATGCCGAGCGCCGGCCGGCCACGGCGGCGATCGTGTTCTCGAACCGGCGCGGCGGACCGGAGGGCGTGATCGACCTGGTCGAGGCCCGGGCGCCCAACGGCTTCGACGACGTTGACGCTGTGGCGAGCTACGCCGAGCGCGAGGCGATCGTGCGTGGTTACGCAACGCTGGCCGGGTACGCACGCCTAACACGAAGGCGTTGAGCGCAAGCCCTAGATAGCAGGCGATCATGCCGTTCGCAGCCATACGGGCCGGGGGGAAGGCTCCCTTGGGGAGGCTGGCCGTCTCACGCTAAGATGCCGCCGGTCGCGACCTGACCCGTGCTCGCGTGACTTTGTTCCACGATGCCCAACGCGCCGAGCAGCGCACCGTTCCAACGCGGTCCTTCCGCTGGAGACGTCATGGCTTCCATCCAGTCCCCCACTCGCGTCCTCACGCTCGCCGCAGTCCTCGCAGGGTGTCTCTTGGCTGCCGTTCCGGCCGCAGCAGCTACCTTCACAGTCAACCGCACGCATGACGCGGTCGACGCCCGGCCGGGCGACGGTGTTTGCGAGACTGCACCGGGCAACCGCATCTGCACGCTGCGGGCCGCCATTCAGGAGGCGAATGCGCGGCCAGGGGCGGACACCGTCAACGTCCCGGCGGGAACGTACACCATCACACTTCTGAACAGTGTCCACGAGGACCGGGCCGTCGACGGCGATCTGGACATCACCGATTCCCTGACGCTGACCGGCGCCGGCGCGGCGAAGACCATCATCACGACGACGCGCGCTCCCATCGATGTGGGGGAGCGCATCCTGCACATCCTCGGGCCGATCACCGTCGACATCCGCGGCGTGACCATCCGCGGCGCCTCCTTCCTGTTCTTCGTCGACGGCGGCGCGATCGCGAACATCGATGCCACGCTGTCGGTCACGCAAAGCGTTATCACACGTGGTTCCGTCGAGGGTCATGGCGGCGGGATATTCAACAATCGAGGCACGGTCACGATCAGGGAGAGTCGTATCGCGGAGAATTTCGCGGAGATTGGGGGGGGCGGCGGCATCGCAAACCGTGACGGCACGATCATCGTCATCGACAGCACGATCAGCAACAACGCGACCGACGAAGGTGAGGCGGCCGGCCTTCTCAACGTTCAAGGAACCATGATGATCGTAAACAGCACCATCGCCGACAATGGCGCCGGCGAGAACCTCGCGGGGGGTCTCTTCAACGACAGGGGACTCGTCGTCGTCACGAACACCACATTCACCGGAAATCGCAGCGGCACGCTCGACCGAGACACCAGCGGTGGGAATATCGTGAACGTGGACGGAACGATCACACTGACGAACGTGACCATTGCGCGCAATGGGGCGGCTTTCCCGCTCCCGGGTGGTTCGAGGGGTGGCGGGCTTCTCAATTTAAGGGGACGCATCACCATGCATAACAGTCTGCTCGCTCATAACATGGCCGAAAACGGCCCGGACTGTTCCGGCGTCATAACCTCCCTTGGATACAACATCATCGGCAACCTAGCCGGCTGCACATTCGTCCGGGGGCCGTCAGACAACGTCGGGGATCCTCGTCTCGGCGATTTCGAGCCAAGTACCACACCGGGCCGGGGCCATATTCCCCTGCTCGCGGGCAGCGCAGCCATCGACCGGGGTCTGTCGCCTACCTGTGGTGCTGTCGATCAGCTGAACCAGTCCCGGCGGGACGGCAACGCGGTGGGCGGCACTCAGTGCGATCGCGGCGCGGTCGAGTTTCAGCCGTAGCTACCACGAGGCGCGAGAGCAGTTGACTCCGTGGCGAGCGCTTGACCGGCATTGGCCTCATCGTCGTCGGCATGGCGCACCAGGGCTTCACGGTGAGCCTGGGCGAGCACGGTGTCGGCCGCTGGATTGCCGTGTTCTTCCACAGACGCGGCGACCAGCCCATCGCAGCGGCGGGCACAGCGTAGGAGGGGACCGTAGGGCGCGGTGCAGCGGGCGGCGTGGGACGTTGTGCAAGGAGGACAGAGGATGATGCGACTCGCGTCCCGACCGCGGACGATGCCGGAACTCACACCGGCGGCTGGGGTGGGATTGTGGCCCTGATTCAGGGCCGGAACGATCGGTGACCGTAAGAGCGGTGCCCACGATACAGCCACTCGACCATAACGCGGCGCGCGGAGTCGCCGCTCGCTCAGCCGTGCTAGATTCCACCGAGCTATGCGCCACGCCGACGTTGTCGTGATCGGAGCCGGGAGCGTGGGGGCGAACGTTGCCTACCGACTCGCCGCGCGGGGCGCCAGCGTCACCGTGCTGGAGGCGGGAGCGCCGGGCGGCGGGACATCCGGCGTGAGCTTCGCGTGGACCAACTCCTTCAACAAGACGCCGCGCGACTACCACGACCTCAACACCGCGGGCATGGTCGAGCACCGCGCGCTCGTCGACGAGCTGGGGGGCGGCGGCTGGCACAAGCAGGAGGGCGGTATCGCTTGGCACGAGGCGCCTGCCGAGCGCGCGCGGCTGAAGGAGACGGTCGAGCGCCTCGCGAGCTGGGGCTATCCGGTCGAGATCATCTCGCCCGCTGACGCGCAGAGGCTCGAGCCCGATCTCTCCATCGCGCCCCACGTCGACGAGGTCGTCTTCACGCCGAGCGAGGGCTACGTCGAGGTGGTCCCGCTGATCGGCGCACTGCTGGCCGGGGCGGGCCGCCGCGGCGCGCGCGTGCTCACCGGCCGACGTGTGACGGGCGCCCTCCGCTCGGGGGCGCGCGTGCGGGGCGTGACCACGGCGGGCGGCGAGCGCTTCGAGGCCGACGTGGTCGTCGACTGCGCCGGCCCCGCGACGGACGAGGTGGCGCGCCTCGCCGGCGTCGACATCCCGTTCGACCGCGTGCCCGGCCGGCTCATCTACACGACGCCGGTGGCGAGCACGCTGCGCCGGCCGATCCACGCGCCGGGCGCGCACTTCAGACCCGACGGCGCCGGCCGCATCGTCCTCGCCGAGGGCGCCCATGATCACATCTGGCGCGACGCCGGCGCCGAGCCGTGGCCCGCGGAGCGGTCCCTCCAGGCGGCAGCCGCGCACTTCCCCGCGCTCGCGAGCGCGCGCGTCGAGGCCACGCGCGTCGGGGTGCGGCCGATGCCGAGGGACGAGCGCCCGATGGTCGGCGAGATTCCCGGGCTCGACGGGTTCTATGTCGTCGCGTCGCACAGCGCGGTCACACTCGGCCCGCTCTGGGGCCAGATCGTCACCGCGGAGATCCTCGACGGTGTTCCGGACCCACGCCTGGCCCCCTACCGGCCGGCGCGCTTCCTCGGATGATGCGAAGCCATCACGTGCGCGTCGCGACGGCCGGGCTATCGCGCGGCCCATCCACCCGACTCACAGGAGCGAAGCACGAGACGAGCGCTTGTCCCTCTGCCGATCGCGGGTCTCCTCGGCGCCGCCGCGCCGGTCACTGCGCTCGCATAGCGGCTTGTCTGATGAAAGAGGCGTTCTTCGAGAGAGCGCTACCCGCGGGCGCCCACGCACGCAAGCCCGTCATGGACGAGTTCTATGGCGACCGCTCGGGTCAGCTCGAGGATCCGTTCGGGCATCTGTGGTGGGTGGCCACGCGGAAAGAGGAGGTCACCCCGGAGGAAATGCAGAAGCGCGTGCAGGCACTGTTCTCGACGAACCCGTAGCCTCTGACAGGCCTTGGCATCTGTGCGAGATTCGCTTGTCCACAGGTCTAGGATTCCGTAGGGACGATGCCATGACGCCTGCCGAGGCTCGCTATCTCGCGCTGACGACCTATCGCCGAGATGGGCGCCCGGTGACGACGCCGGTGTGGGCGGTCGCCCTGCGAGGGAGGCTCTACGTCGTGACAGCCTCTGACACTGGCAAGGCCCGGCGCATCCGCGCGACCGGCCGCGTGCGTTTCGCCCCATGCAACATGAGCGGGCGCCGCATCCTCGGCCCGTGGCAGGAGGGCACCGCCCGGATCGTCGAGGACGCCGCGCGCAGGGAAGAAGCCCTGACGGCCCTGCAGCGCAAGTACGGCTGGCAGATGTCGCTCGCCATGTTCGTGTATCGCCGCCGTGGGCAATACGCGGATCGCATCGTCCTGGAGCTGGCCTCGACCTCGGGGCCGGAGACCAGCCACTAGGCGGCTGTCCCGACGGCGCCGTGCTCGCCACGCGAAGGGCACGGGATCGTGACCACCGCACAAGTCCCTCCACCGGGCTTCGAGTTCAAGGTGAGCTGGCCTCCGTGTGCCCGCACGAGCGACGACGTGATGGCGAGCCCAAGACCGGTGCCTCCGGTACGCCCGCCCCAGACGATCGGGGAAATACCTACCCCTTCATCGGACACCTCCAGCACGACCGCGTGCTCGCTCGTGTCGACGCGGTGCTGACACGGACCCCGTGGTCGCGGTCGGGCGACGCTTCGAGCGCGTTCTGGGAGGGCGCGTCGTTCGAGACCACCCTCCTGCGGGAGCTGAGCGACCTCGTCTCCGTTCGCTACGTGACGTTCGCCGGGCCGATGGAGCTCAGAGTGCCGCTCGTGAGTTCCTCGACGCCTGGACCTTCGAGTTCACGGGCCGGCTGAGGGAACGGCTTCGCGTTCAACCGTTCGCCCTTCGACTCCCGCGTCGACGAGGGGGTGAAAGCGGCTGACGGCACTCATCCATGAGAAGCTGGCACCCCCCTGGCACTACGTCGTGGTGCTGCGGACCGGGCCCTAGGCCTCGTTGCGCCGATTCCTTGGGCGACTTCTTCTCCCGTTCACGGCTTGGCCGGCACGTTGATCATCCAGCCCACACCAAAGCGGTCGGTGAGCATGCCGAACCGCGGCGACCAGAACGTCTTGCCCAACGGCATCTGAACCTGCCCACCCTGGGCCAGGGCCGCGAACAGCTGGTCCGCTCGCGCCTCGTCGGCCACCGTGATGGAGAGTGAAAAGCCCTCGAAGCGAGGCTTCCCTTGTGAGTGGCCGTCCGACATCATCACCGTCGCGTCCCCGATGCGCATGCTCGCGTGCATCACCTTGTTCTCCGAACCGGGTGGCACCATGCCGGGCGGTGGCGGCTCGGGACTCTCGCTGAAGCGCATCAGGAAGGTGAGCTCGGCGCCGAGCGCCTTCTGGTAGAAGGCGACGGCCTCGTCGCACCGGCCATCGAAGAACAGATAGGGCTCGATCCGCATGGGGTCCCCTCTCCTTCTTTGGGTTCAATGGGCCGCGCTCGGACTCGGCCCAGCGCGCGCGGCCCGCAGCCCTCGTCATTGAGTCGAAGAGCGGGCACCGAAATCGACACGCGCGCCGGCGCCAAGTTCCTTCTCGCGGGTCGCCAGCGATTCGTCCATGTCCATGATGAGATAGCGCTCCCGGAGACCTCTAGGAGAACCGTACGGTAGACGACCGGGACGTGGGCGTCAGCCGGCGTTGTTCACCAACCAGTCAAGGGCGCGCCTCACCAGATTCCTTCGCCTCCCGGTCCGATACAGGCCGAGAAACTATACCCCCTTGTGGTCCTCACGTTTCCTCTGCTTCCACAGAATGACAAAGACGATGTAGTGCGTCACCAATAGCGCAGGCACCCAGAACGCCGGGATCCAGTAAGCCGGGCCCATGAACGGTGGGGCGCCAAAGATCGTAGCCAGCGCGATGGCTGCCAATAAGTCCACCGTTCCTTCCACGTTGAAAATCCACAAGAGCAGCCGACTGGCGCGCATGTCGCTGAGGACAGCCGGAATCGCGGTCAAAGCCAGCAAGGCGGCAACCACGTCTCCCAGTGCTGCGGGATAGGCAAACTGTGGCGGCATTCCGGGGTAGGTCGCTCCGGGGGCAAGAAACATCAGCCCCAGGTGTCGAAACCCGTGGAGCAGGAGAATGGGCAGCAAAACGGTCTGCGGCCTAAGCTGCGGGAGTCTCGGAAAGACGTAGATCCTCGCCGCGATCCAGAAGACGATGGTACTGAACAGAAGATTGACGGTCAGAATGTTCATCGAATCGCGCGCTCGAAGCCGTCCAATGAGTGTTGGAGCGCTCGTAGCGCCGCAAGGAACCCCAGTGTCCCGAGTCCAGTGCGAACCCAATGCCAGGTCACCCACCGATCAAGCAAGACACGGATCGCTGAATCCGAAAGGCCCCCACGCTCGAACGCTTCGTTCGTCGCGGCGAAAAAGACCGGATACGTGATCATCACACTCACCGCCGAGAGCGCTGCGACGAGGAGCCAGCGACGGCACCTCGCCGGGCCCCGCCAGCACACGACGATGGCCGCCACTGTCAGGGCGACGCTGCTAACGCCCAGGGGGATCATCAGGCGACCGATGAGGTACGAATACGACGCGAACCAGGCTTGGAAGTCGCTTGGTGAAAGACTCTTCCAGAAGCCGACGAACGAAACTCCGATTACGAGCATGCCGCCGGCCAGGAAGCCGAGAACCAGGCAGGTCAGCATCATCAATGTCGATGCGGCGACGGATCGGTCGCGCACGTCAAACATCCTGCGCCCCCCGGGCTTCAACAGCCGCCTCGGGTCGCCGTGGCTTGAGGCGAGATAGACAGGGCAGCCTATCCGCGACCCTGCGCGGGCGTCAAGCAGCGTCCGTCAATACCGAGTTGGTGGGCCACAGGAGCCGTGCGCGCAGGGAGAGATGCGGCGTGGTCGGGCTGCCGGTGCGGCGGTGTCCCGCTGGGTTTATCCTCAAGAGGCCCGAGAGGAGGGCCGCCGGCATCGCGCCTCTTGAACCGGGCCTGCTGCCCTGTGGAGCCAGCGGCTCGGCCGTTCAGACGGGTGAGGAGCCAGACCTCAGGAGGCTTTCATGGCAGATTCCCCTCAAGTCGCCGTCGTCCGCCGACTGTACGAAGCGCGTGGTAATCCTGACATCATTCGGCAGGTGTTGGCACCGGATGTCCGCTGGGATGTCGTCGAAGGCTTTCCGTACAGCGGCGTCTACGTTGGCCTCGACAATGTGCTCCACAACTTCTTTGGCCGTCTCTTCCAGGACTGCGAAACCTTCGTTGCCATAGGCTCCGAGTTCTTCGAGTGTGGTGACCGCGTCGTCGCCCTGGGCACCTACACCGGCCGGGCGAAGGCCACCGGAAAAGGCTTCACCGCCAGATTTGCTCATGTTTGGACCTTACACGGCGGCAAGATCGTCCGGTTGCAGCAATGCGCCGATACGGTTCAGATCGCTCGGGCATTCGCCACCTAGCTGTGGCGCTGCCCGGACGCGCGTGTCAGACGCCGGCCGGCTGAGCTGCGGCCGCGACGGATGACACCGGATCGTCGCGGAGGTGTCATCGCAGCGTAGCGGTGAGGGCCCACCATCCGGTGATGGGCTACGACTTCGACCTCGTGTGCATCGGCAGTGGGCCGGCCGGGCAGCGCGCCGCCGTCCAGGCGGCCAAGCTCGGCAAGCGCGCCGCGGTCATCGAGAAGCGCCGCTGCGTCGGAGGCATCTGCCTCGACACCGGGACCATCCCCAGCAAGACCCTGCGCGAGGCGGTCGTCGCCTACACGACGATCGCCGGCAAGGGCGATCGCCTGCCCTGGGCCCGGCTCGAGGCGCGCCCATCCTGCCAGCAGCTCCTCGCCGGCGTCGACCACGTCGTCCGCCGCGAGGTCGAGGTGATCGAGCACCAGCTGCGACGCAACGACGTGGCCGTGCTCGCCGGCGCCGCGAAGTTCGTCGACCCCCACACGCTCGAGGTCCACGGCGAGACCAGCACGCGTCGCGTCACCGCCGCCAACGTGGTGATCGCCGTGGGCACCGAGCCCGCGCCCCCGCCGGGCATGACGGCCGACGGCGAGGTCATCCTGACGACGAACGACGTCGTCCACCTCTCCCACCTGCCCCGCAGCCTCGCCGTCGTCGGCGCCGGCGTGATCGGCATCGAGTACGCGTCGATCTTCTCGGCGGTGGGGGTGAACGTGACCCTGGTCGAGCGGCGCGAGGGCATGCTGGAGTTCGTCGACCGCGAGATCGTGGACGAGCTCGTGCACCAGATGCGCAACCGCAACGTCACCTTCCGTTTCGGCGAGGCGGTGGCCACGCTGGCCGTCAGCGAGGAGGCCCCGCGGCGGGCGGTGCTGACCCTCGAGTCCGGCAAGCGGATCGTGGCGGACATGGTCCTCTTCTCGGCGGGACGCATCGCCGCCACCGAGGCGCTGAACCTGACCGCCGCTGGGCTCACGGCCGACGCCCGGGGCCGCGTGCGCGTCGATGCGCGGTACCGGACCGCGGTGCCCCACATCTTCGCTGCCGGCGATGTCATCGGCTATCCGAGCCTGGCCGCGACGTCCTCCGAGCAGGGCCGGCTGGCCGCGTGCGCGGCGTTCGGGCTCGAGGCGGGGCCGCTCGGCGACCACTTCCCGATCGGCATCTACGCGATCCCGGAGATCTCCATGGTCGGCGCGCCCGAGCACGAGCTCACGGCGAAGAAGATCCCGTACGAGACGGGCGTGGCCCGCTACCGGGAGATCGCCCGGGGCCAGATCCTCGGCGACCACAGCGGGATGTTCAAGATGCTGTTCCACCGCGAGGACCGACGCCTGCTCGGGATCCACTGCATCGGGACCGGCGCCACCGAGCTGGTGCACGTCGGTCAGGCGGTGCTGGGGCTGGGCGGCGGGCTCGACTACTTCCTCGACACCGTCTTCAACTACCCGACCCTCGCCGAGTGCTACAAGGTCGCGGCGCTCGACGCCGCCAACAAGCTGCGCGCCTGAGGGTCAGCCCAGGAGATAGCGGGGCTCGGCGTGCTCGCGCAGGAGCGCGGCCAGACGCCGCTTGAGCCCGGGGAGCCGGAACAGCGCGGCCGGGCTGTTCTTGCGGATGTCCCGCAGCGCCGTCGAGGTCGCGAAGTAGGCGGCCGCGTTCGCCGCCGAGAGTACGAACGGCGGCAGCCCGACCCGCAGCAGCACATAGCTCATCACGAGCGCGCCGGTCCGGTGGTTGCCCTCGATGAAGAGCTGCGGCGTGCTCAGCATCCGCACGTACACGCCGGCGGCCCGGCTCCAGGGCGCATCGTCGGCGAGCCGGGCGTGCCACTCGACGACGTCCTGGATCCCCGCCGCGTGCTCCTCGTAGAAGCGCCGCTCCGTCGCCGCCAGGTGGCCGGCGTGGTCGGCCCGGCGGGCCTCGGCCGCCCCGCACAGGACCAGCGTGTTCAGCTCCAGCAGGTGCTTGAGCTGCCCCAGTGCGAACACGTCGACGGCCGCCGCCACGAGCGCGTCGACGCACGCGTAGCCGGCCAGCATGTTGTCGAGGACGCGGTCATCAAGCGGATCGCGCTGCGTTCGGAGGCGTTCGCCGAGGCGGCCGAACTGCGCCTGCACCTCGCGCAGCGAGGCCTCGATGGCCGTCAGGTCCAGGCGCAGGGCCGCCCGGACGGGACTGCCGGTCAGTTGATGCGGTCCAGCGCCGCCAGGGACAGGGAGGCGACCTCGGGCGGCAGCGAGATGTAGCCGAGGTCGCGGCTGAACGTCTGCCCCGTCGTGAGCCCCCACGCGACGAACTTCCTCACGGCGGCGGCCTTGTCGGCATCGGGATAGCTCCCGTAGAGCAGGAGCCAGCTGAAGGTCACGATCGGGTAGGACTCGTCGCCCTCGGGGTCGGGCAGGAACAGCCGAAGGTTGTCCGGCATCAGCCTCGCGCCGGCCGCCAGCGCCATCCGGCCGCTGCGCTCGCCCGGCTCGACGTAGTGCCCCGCGCGGTTCTGCAGCCGCGCCATCGGCAGGCCGAGCCGCCGGGCGAAATGATACTCGACGTAGCCGATGGAGTACTCGCTGCTCTTGATGCGCGCGGCCACGCCCTCGTTACCGCGGGCCAGCATGGCCATCCCACGCCAGTCGACGAGATTGCCGCGACCCGGTCCGCGGTCGCGCCAGGCCTCGCTCACGGCGCTGAGGTGGTTGGTGAAGGCGAAGGTCGTCCCGCTGCCGTCCTGCCGCGCCACGACGGCGATGCTGCGATTGGGCAGCGTCGCCTCGGGGTTGGCGGCCCGGATGCGCGGGTCGTTCCACATCCGGATCCGACCGGCGAAGATCTCCGTGCACACCTCTCGGCTGAGGCGGAGCGGCGCCGTGAGGCCGGGCACGTGGTAGGCGAGGACGACGATCCCGGCGGTCACCGGCACCAGCCGGGCGCCGGCCTTGACCCGGGCGATCTGCTCGTCGCTGAGCGCGGCGTCGCTGGCGCCGAAGTCCACCGCATCGGCCAGGTAGCGGCGCTGGCCCTCGCTGCTGCCGACCGCCTCGTAGGCGATGACGACGTCGGGGTTCTCCTGCCGGTAGGCCTGGATCCACTTCTCGTACAGCGGCGCCGGCAGCGTGGCGCCGGCCCCGCGGAGCGTCACCGTCCGTGCCGCCACGTCCCGGTGAGCGAGCAGCGGCACCGCGACGACCGCGACGGCGATCACCGCGGTGAGGACGATCCGGGTGCGCGGCAGCCGCGGGCGCATGGCGTCAGCTGAACTGGCCCGAGACGTACTCCTTGGTGAGCTGCTCGCGCGGGCTCTCGAACAGCGCCTTGGTGGGTCCGGACTCGACCAGATAGCCGGTCCGGCTGCCCTTGGAGATATCGACCGAGAAGAACGCGGTGATGTCGGCGACGCGCTGGGCCTGCTGCATGTTGTGGGTCACGATGGCGATCGTGTAGCTCTGCTTGAGCTGGACCATCAGCTCCTCGATCCGTCGCGTCGCGATTGGGTCGAGGGCCGAGCACGGCTCGTCCATCAGCAGCACGCTCGGCTCCGTGGCCACCGCGCGGGCGATGCACAGGCGCTGCTGCTGGCCGCCCGACAGGGACAGCCCGCTGTTCTTGAGCTTGTCCTTCACCTCGTCCCACAGCGCGGCCTGGCGGAGGGCCTTCTCCACCCGCTCGGCCACGTTGCCCTTGAACCGATTCAGCCGCAGGCCGAAGGCCACGTTGTCGAAGATGCTCATCGAGAACGGGTTGGGCTGCTGGAACACCATGCCGATGTAGCGCCGCACCGCCACCGGGTCGATGGTGCGCTCGTACACGTTGCGCCCGTGGAAGTGCACGTGGCCCTCGAACCGGAAGCCGTGGATCAGGTCGTTCATGCGGTTGAGGCTACGCAGCACCGTGCTCTTGCCGCAGCCGGAGGGCCCGATGAACCCGGTGACCTTGCCCCGTTCGATCTCCACGTGACTGTCGCGGACGGCGAGGAAGCTGCCGTAGAAGACCTGGTCGAGCTTGCAGTCGATCACCACCGACCCGTTGGTCGCGGGGGTGCCGCCGCTCTCGGCGGGGCGGGCGTTCGGCTTCACCATCACACTCATCGAGGAGTCCCCCTGTTCGTCACACCCGCCGCTGGCCGACCAGGCGGCTGACGACGTTGATGATCAACACGATCAAGACGAGGACCAGCGACGCCGCCCAGGCCAGCTCGATCTGGTTGTCGAACGGCATGCCGGAGAAGTTGTAGATCAGCACCGCGAGCGAGGCGGTGGGCTGCATCAGCTTGGCACCGCCGTCGAACAGCCAGTAGCTGCTGAAGAGCGCGGTGAACAGGAGCGGCGCCGTCTCGCCGGCCGCCCGGGCCACCGCCAGCATGACGCCGGTCAGGATGCCGGGCAGCGCGGTCGGCAGCAGCACCTTCCAGATCACCTGGGTGCGCGTGCACCCGATGCCGTAGGCGGCGTCGCGGGTGATCTTCGGCACCGCCTTGATCGCCTCCTCCGCGGTCAGCACCACCGTCGGCAGCATGAGCACCGCGAGCGCGAGCCCGCCGGCCGGGGCCGAGTAGGTCCCGGTCACGAGCACGACGGCCGCGTAGGCGAACACGCCGGCCAGGATCGACGGCATCCCGGTCAGGGTCTTGGTCGCGAACCGCGCCGTGCGGGATAGTCGGCTCCCCGGGCCCAGCTCGGCCAGGTAGACGGCGGCCATCACGCCGACCGGGATGCTCAGGAGGCTCGCGAGCCCCACCATCACGACGGTGCCCACGAGGGCGTTGCCGAACCCGCCGCCCATCTCGAAGCCGGCCGGGGGCAGCGTCGAGAGCGCCTCCCAGCTCAGCCGGGCGCCGCCGCGCACGATGAGCATGTAGAGCACGGAGACGAGCGGGATGCCGGCGACGATGGCCGCCGCCCACGCCCCCGCGGTCAGCAGGCCGTTGCGGAGCGCGCGCCGCTCGAACACCGAGCGCTGCAGGCGCACGGTCACCACCGGCGCGGCCGCCGACCCCGGCGCCACGCTCACGACTTCGTCTTCCGCGCCGAGAGCGCCATGATGGCCTCGCCGGCCATGTTGACGAGGAGGGTGATGGCCAGCAGCACCAGCGCGGCGTACATGAGCACCTCGACCTCGCGCTTGCCCGCCTCCGGGAAGTTCAGCGCGAGCAGGGCGGCCAGCGTGTTGGCCGGCGCGAAGAGGGACAGGCTGATCTGGCTGGAGTTGCCGATCAGCATGGCCAGAGCCATCGTCTCGCCGAGCGCGCGGCCGAAGCCGAGCACGAGCGCGCCGAAGATCCCGGTGGCCGCGGTCGGCAGCATGACCTTGAGGATCGCCTCCCACTTCGTCGTGCCCATCCCGTACGCGGCTTCCTTCACCTTGTACGGCACCAGCCGCAGCGCGTCCTGGGAGATGGCCGCCACCGTCGGCAGGATCATGATGGCCAGCACGAGCGAGGCGGGTGCGAGCCCGGGGCCGCTCAGCGTCGTGCCGAAGAGCGGGATCCAGCCGAGCGTCTCGAAGAGCCAGCCGGCCACCGGTCGCAGCGCCGGCACGACGACGAACAGCCCCCACAGGCCGTACACGACGCTCGGGATGGCGGCGAGCAGCTCGACCACGGTGCGGAACACCTGGGCGAGCTGGGGCGGCAGGAAGTCCTGGGTGAGGAAGATGGCCATGACGACGCCGAAGAAGCCGCCGATGGCCAGCGCCAGCAACGAGCTGTAGAGCGTGCCCCAGATGTGCGGCAGGATCCCGAACTGCTGGCGCCCGACGTCCCACGTGGTCGACGTGAGGAAGCCGAGCCCGTAATCGCGGATCCCGGCCGTCGCCTTCCCGCCGATCTCCCACAGGATGACGCCGAGCAGGATCAGGAGCAGCCACACGCCGGTCTGGGCGAGGGCGCGGAACGTACGGTCGGCGGCGTAGTCCCACCGCGAGGGGGGACCCGAGACCCGGTCGTCGGTGGTGATCAGTCCGGGGAGGCGGACGACGCTCACTGGATGCTCGCCGCTGCCTTCTTCACGGCGGCCGCGACGTTCGCCGGCAGCGCGATGTAGCCCATTTGGGCGCTCATCTTCTGGCCGTCGTTCAGACAGAACTCGACCAGCTCACGGATCGCGGCCGCCTTCTTCGGATCCTTGTTCTCCTTGTAGAACAGCATCCACGTGTAGGTCGCGACCGGGTACGCCTTGGGGCCATCGGGGTCGGTCACCCACGCACGGAGATCGCCGGGCAGCTGCACGCCGGCCAGCGCGGCCGGTCCGCCCTCACCGCCCGGCGCGACGTACTGCCCGGCCTTGTTCTGCAGCTCCGCCATCTCCAGCTTGGCGAACTTCGCGAACGCGAACTCGAGGTAGCCGATGGCGCCCGGCGTCTGCTTGATCGTCGCGCTCACCCCATCGTTCTTGGGTGAGGCCACGAACTTGTCGCTCTTGGGCCAGTTGACGGTGGTCCCCGCCCCCGGCCCCTTCTTCCACTCCTCGCTGATCGCGCTCAGGTGGCTGGTGAAGACGAAGGTCGTCCCGCTGGAGTCGGCGCGGCGCACCACGGTGATGTCGGTGTCGGGCAGGTTCACGCCGGGGTTGGCCGCCTTGAGCTTCGGGTCGCTCCACTTCGTGATCCTGCCGAGGAAGATCCCGGTGTAGACGTCGCGCGGCAGCTTGAGCCCCTTGGGATTGCCGGGCAGGTTGTAGCCGAGGACGATCTCACCGCCGGTCATCGGCAGGAGCTGCACGCCGCCGGGCACCTTCGAGATCTCCTCGTCGGTCATGGCCGCATCGCTGGCCGCGAAGTCGACCGTGCGGTTGATGAAGTCGCGGATGCCCGCCCCGCTGCCCTTGCCCTGGTAATCGACGGTGACGCCCTTGTGCTTGCCGCTGAACGCCTTGAACCACGCGGAGTACAGCGGGAACGGGAACGTCGCACCGGAGCCGGTGAGCCGCAGGCTGTCCTGCGCCGCGACCGGGCCGGCGAGCAGCGCGAGCACGAAGCCTGCGAGCACACACGTCGTCGAGACACGCCTCACGATGTCCTCCCCTGCGGACGGCCTGAAGTGGGCGAATGCTAACGCCGTCGTTGATTACGTCGTCGTTACAAGATCACTGCACCCACGCTACCGGCGACCGGAGGCTCGACACACGCCGGCAACGCATCGGTAGCCGCTTCTTCATCGCCGACCCCGCGGGAATGGTCGAGATAATCCGAGCGAAGGAGGCGCCATTCCATGCACGTCGCCGTCGTCACCGAGACCTTCCCGCCCGAGGTGAACGGGGTGGCGCTGACGCTGGGGCGCCTGGTCTCCGGCCTGCGCGCGAAGGGTCACACGGTGTCCGTCGTGCATCCGCGACGGCCCGCCTTCGACCGCACGGCGAGCGACGCCGCCGGCGTCACGCTCGTCGCCGGGGTGCCCGCGCCCGGTTATCCCGGCGTGTGGATCGGGCTGCCGGCCGGCGCCCGTCTGCGCGCGCGCTGGCGCGAGGAGCGCCCCGACGTCGTGTACGTGGCGACCCCGGGGCCGCTCGGCTGGTCGGCGGTCGGCACCGCCCGCCGGCTCGGCGTGCCGGTCCTGAGCGGCTTCCACACGAACTTCCACCGCTACGCGCGGCACTATCGCGCGCGGTGGCTCGCCCCGGTCGTCACGCGCGGCCTGCGGCGCTTCCACAACACCACCCGGGCCACGCTGGTCCCGACAGCCGACCTCCAGCAGGAGCTCGGCGCCGCCGGCTTTCGGAACCTCGAGGTGCTGGGCCGCGGCGTCGACACCGCGGCCTTCGACCCCGCCCGGCGCTCGGCGGCGCTCCGCGCCGCCTGGGGCGCCGCCGACGACGAGATCGTCGCGATCCACGTCGGGCGCGTGGCCGCCGAGAAGAACCTGGCGCTCGCGATCGCCGCCTATCGCGCGATGCAGGCGGCGGGCACGGTCCACCGGCTGGTCGTCGTCGGCGACGGGCCGCTCCGCGATCCGTTGCAGCGCGCGCACCCGGATCTCGTCTTCACGGGCATGCAGTCCGGCGCGGCGCTCGGCGCGCACTATGCCTCGGGCAACCTGTTCCTCTTCCCCAGCGAGACGGAGACGTTCGGCAACGTGATCCTCGAGGCCATGGCCAGCGGGCTGGCGATCGTCGCGTACGACTACGCCGCCGCCCGCGTCCACCTCTGTCACGGCGCGTCGGGGATGCTGGTCCCGCTCGGCGACGGCCCCGCCTTCGTGGCCGCGGCCGCCGGGCTCGCCCGCGCGCCGCGCGCCGTGCGCGCGATGGGCCGCGAGGCCCGCGCCGCCGTGGCCGCCGCGGACTGGACGCGCGTCGTGCACCGGTTCGAGACCCTGCTGGCCCTCGGCGCGGCGTCCCCGGCGGACGCCGACGTCGTGCTGGCCGCGTCGTGAGCGCGCGGCCCGAGGGCGGCGGTCCCACGCAGCGCCCATCACGCCGGGACGGGAGGATGCCGTGTCACTGACGATGCTCGGATACCTGGCTGTCTGGGGCGGAGTCGCCGCCGGCCTCGTCGTCGCCCTCGCCGCCGTCCGGCGGCTGGCCACCGCGCTGTGGACCCTCCGCGCGCTCGCCCCCGTCCCGGGGCTCTCCCGGCTCCTGTCTCGGTGGGTGCGGGCGCACAGCTACTCCGACGACGACTTCCCGGCCGCGGACGGGGCGCCAGCGTCGTGGGTCGAGCGGCGGCGCCGGGGCATCGCCCGGCTCGCGGAGGTGTTCCGGGCGGAGTATCCGCGCTCCATCGCCTGGGGTGACGCCATCCGCGAGGGCCTCTCCGACCTGCGCTTCGCCGACGCCTCCCGGGTGCCGTTCCCGTTCGCGCGCTTCATGCGCGAGCACTTCAGCCTCTGCTCGGTGGTGACCGCCTCCGATGGCCCGCGCCTGCACGATCTCGACGGCCACTGGACGCTCGACGTCGGCGGCTGGTACGGCGTCAACGTCGCCGGCGTCGCCCGCTACAAGGAGTGGATGGCGCGGGGGCTCGAGCGGACGCGCGACCTCGGGCCCGTGCTGGGACCGCTGCACCCGCTCGTGGGCGACAACATCACCCGCCTCCGGCAGATCTCCGGGCTCGACGAGGTCTCGTTCCACATGAGCGGGACCGAGGCGGTCATGGCGGCGGTGCGGCTGGCGCGCTTCAACACCGGGCGCCGGCTGGTCGTGTGCTTCTCCGGCGCCTATCACGGCTGGTGGGACGGCGTGCAGCCGGGGCTCGGCAGCGAGCGCAGCCTCGACGACTGCCTGACGCTGAAGGACCTGCACCCGGCCTCGCTCGACGTCATCCGTCGCCGGCGGCGCGAGATCGCCGCGGTGCTGGTGAACCCCGTGCAGTGCTTCCACCCGAACGCGCCGCCGCCCAACGACGCGGTCCTCCTGACGAGCGGCGTCCGTCGCACCCACGAGGCGGAGGCGGCGTACACGCGGTGGCTCGAGTCGCTGGCCCGCGTCTGCCGCGAGGCCGACGTGCCCCTGGTCTTCGACGAGGTGTACACGGGCTTCCGCCTGGCGCCGGGCGGCGCCCAGGAGTACTTCGGCGTGCGGGCCGACATGGTCGTGTACGGCAAGACGGTGGCGGGCGGCATGCCCATCGGCGTCGTGTGCGGGCGTGCCGCGCTCATGCGCCGGTTCGACCCCGAGCGGCCCATGCGACTCGCCTACGTGATCGGGACCTTCTCCGCCCACCCGGTCGTCATGGGCGCGATGAACGAGTTCCTGAGGTGGGTGGTCGAGCCGGCGACCGCCGCGCTGTACACGGAGATGAACGAGCGGTGCGGGCGCTGGGTGCGCGAGACGAACACGCGCCTCACCGAGGCGGGGCTGCCGCTGCGGGTGGTGCACCTGGCGAGCGTGTGGACGGTGCTGTTCACCGAGCCCAGCCGCTACAACTGGCTGCTGCAGTACTACCTGCGCGCGGAGGGCGTCACGCTGAGCTGGGTCGGCACCGGTCGGTGCCTCAGCAACATGGACTTCACGGACAAGGACTACGCCGATCTGACCACCACGCTCCTCGCCGCCGCCCGGGCCATGAAGGCGGACGGCTGGTGGCTGACCGCCGAGGAGCATCCAGGGAGGGAGAGAGCCATGCGAAGGAGCCTGATGCGCGAGGTGCTCGGCAGCATCGTGCGGCTACCGGCGCCGGTGACGAGCTTCTGGGCGGAGGTCATGCGACGCAAGCGGGACGACCACCACGCCTCGCACAGCGACACGGTCAACCAGCTATTCCACATCGTCAGCTCGAGCGTGTTCATCGGCTGCTACGCGCTCGCCTTCTGGGACCTCACGACGGCCATGTGGGCCGGGCTCGGCGCCCTGTTCCTGCGCCAGATCGGCCACGCGATCCTCGAGCCACCCTGCCACGACAAGGAGGCGACCCTCCTCGGCTTCAACACGCGCAACAAGAGCCTCATCCTCGGCGTCTACATCCTCGTCCCCGTCGTCCACCTCGTGATGGCCGAGGGGTGGGACCGCGAGGCGCTCGCGGCGCTCGCCGCGTCGGTGGCCCAGCAGTGGTTCATGTGGACGCTGGCGGTGGTGGGCGGGCGGGTCGGCTACCTCGTGTGGGCGCAGGGGCCGCGCCTCGCCCTGGTGTGGCTGGTGAAGCTCGTCACCGATCCGTTCACCGACGTCGTCGCCTACACGCCGCACTTCCTCGCGCGCTCGTAACGACCGGCCGCGATGCGTCCCTGGCTGGTGGTGACCGCGGCGGTGGTGCTCGCGCTCGAGCGGGCCACCTACGCGTTCATCGCCCGCCGGCCGGACGCGTTCCGTCGGCTGTGCCGGCACCCGCTCGTGGCCCGCCTCGGCGAGCCGGTCGTGATCGTCCGGCGCCTCCTCTACGCCTTCAAGGCCCTGCAGTTCTCGACCTTCGTCGCCTGGTGCCTGATCCACGGGGACGGACACCCGCTGCCGGCGGAGCCGGACGCCGTGGTGCTTACGCTCGCCGCCGCCATCATGATGGGGGGGCAGATCCTCAACTGGAGCGTGTTCTATCGCCTGGGGATGATCGGCGTCTTCTACGGCGATCGCCTCGGCTACCGCGTGGCGTGGTGCCGGGGCTTTCCGTTCTCGCTATGCCCGCATCCCCAGTACGTCGGCGTGGTCCTGACGATCTGGGGCTTCTTCCTCGGCGCGCGGTACCCGCACGACGACTGGTTCCTGCTCCCCGCGCTGGAGACGCTGTACTACGCCGTCGGCGCGCACCTCGAGCAGGAGCGACCGCACTATCCCGAGCCGGAGCCGATCGGAGGCCGACTGACGTGATCCCACGACGGGTACGGAGCGTCTGGCTCAGCGACATCCACCTCGGCACGCGGGACTGCCAGGCCGAGGCGCTGCTCGCCTTCCTCGACGCGGTGGACTGCGAGTTCCTCTACCTCGTCGGCGACATCATCGACTTCTGGCGTCTCGAGCGGGCGCCCCACTGGCCCCAGCGCCACAGCGACGTCATCCGTGCGGTGCTGTCCAAGGCACGGGCGGGCTGCACCGTCACGCTCATCCCCGGCAACCACGACGAGTACCTCCGCCGGTTCTGCGACCTGCAGCTCGGCAACATGCTCGTCGTCCGCGAGGCCGTGCACCGGACCGCCGACGGCCGCCTCCTGCTCATGCTGCACGGCGACGAGTTCGACGGCGTCACGCGCTACCACCGCTGGGTCGCACGCACCGGGGACGTCGGCTACGAGCTGCTGCTGACGATCAACCGCTGGTTCAACACCGCGCGCCGGATCCTTGGGTTCCCCTACTGGAGCCTGTCGGCGTACGTGAAGTGGAAGGTGAAGCGCGCGATCGACTTCGTCGTGGACTTCGAGCACGCCGTCGCCCGCGAGGCGGCCCGGCGCGGCATGGACGGGGTCGTGTGCGGCCACATCCACCGGGCCGCGCTCCGCGAGGTCCAGGGGGTGCTCTACGCCAACACGGGTGACTGGGTCGAGTCGTGCACGGCGCTCGTCGAGCACGGCGACGGCACGCTCGAGCTCCTCGACCTCGTGGCGCTCGCCGCGCCCGCGCACCGCGCCGCGTCCGTGGTGCTCGAGGCGGCCGCCCGCGCCGGCCAGCCGGGCGCCACGCCGCTCGGAGCGCCGTAACGAGCGCGTAATTTGCTTCGCCCGGCGGGCGTCCGGATACTACCGCCAATGTCGGACCTGCTCGTGATCGTCGACCTCGGCTCGAACGCCGCGCGCTTCGTGCTGGCCTCGATCGACCCCGGCCGCGGATTCCGGATCCTCCGCGAGGAGCGCGTCCAGACGCGCCTGGCCGGGGGGCGCACAGGGATCCTGGCCCGGGAGGCGATCGCGACGACCGTCCGCGCGACCCGGCGCTTCCTCGCGTCGGTGTCGCGTCCCGAGCGGCCGCGCGTGCTCGCCGTGGCCACGGCGGCCGTGCGCGAGGCGCGCAACGCCGGCCGTCTCCTGGGGGCGCTACGCACGCGGGTGGGCGTCGACGTCGAGGTGCTGAGCGGCGCCGACGAGGCGAGGCTGGGCGCGGTGGCCGCCCTGGCCAGCCTGCCGATGCGCCAGGGGCTCATCGTCGACGTCGGCGGCGGCAGCGTGCAGCTGACGCGCGTGCACCGGCACGCCATCGAGCCGCTGGCGAGCGCGCCGCTCGGCGCCGTCCGGCTCACGCGCCGGCTCGTGCGCCACGATCCACCCTCGGCCGCCGAGCGGCGCGCGGTGCGCGCCGAGGTCCGCCGTCACCTCGAGGGCGTCCTGCCGCCGGCGGCCGCCGGCGACTGCCTCGTGGGCCAGGGCGGCACGGTCCGCACGCTGGCCCGGATGCACCTCAAGGCGACGCCGCGCCGCCGCCGGGCCACCGTGCACGGGCTCCGCGTCGAGCGCGACCACGTGCGCGCCCTCGGCGAGACGCTGGCCGCCCTGCCGCTGCGGCGCCGCCGGCGACTCGACGGCCTCAAGGCCGAGCGCGCCGACGTGATCGTCGCCGGGGCCCTCGTCGTCGAGGAGATCATGGCGCTCGGGGGCTACGGCGCCCTCACCGTGTGTGAGCGGGGCGTGCGTCACGGGCTGCTGCTGCGCGAGACGTTCGGGCTGGAGAAGTAGCGTGACGCCCGACGCGTTCGTCAATCGCGAGCTGTCCTGGCTCGAGTTCAACCGCCGCGTGCTCGAGGAGGCCCAGGACGCGTCGGTGCCGCTCCTCGAGCGCGTGAAGTTCCTGGCCATCGTCAGCAGCAACCTCGACGAGTTCTTCATGGTCCGTATCGCCGAGCTGAAGCGCCGCCTGCGCGCCGGCGACGCCGAGCCGGGGCCCGACGGCCTCACGCCGGCGGAGACCCTGGCGGCGGTCGTCGAGCGCGTGCGCCGGCTCGGCGACGAGCAGCACCAGTGCTTCCTGCACCAGCTGGCCCCGCTGCTGGCGGCCGAGGGCATCCGCCTGGTACGCCCGAAGGAGCTCGACACCGACGGCGAGCGGTACCTCGCCGACTACTTCCGGCGGACGCTCCTGCCCGTCGTCACGCCGCTGGCCATCGATCCCGGCCATCCGTTCCCGTACCTCGCGAATCGCTCCATTTGCCTCGTCGTGTCCCTGCAGGCGGCCGGCGGCTCGCCCCTGCCCGCGACGTCCCTGTCGGTGATTCACCTCCCGACCCAGGTCGTGCCCCGGTTCGTGGCGCTGCCGGCCCCGGCCGGGCAGCACGCCTTCATGCTGATCGAGGACGTCATCCGCCTGCACCTGCCCACGCTCTATCGCGGGTACGACATCCGCTCGTGCCACGCGATCCGCGTGACACGAGACGCCGACGTCCGGCTGCCCCGCGGGCGCACGGAGGACCTCCTGACGAGCATCGAGGCGGGCCTGCGGGAGCGACGGATGGGCACCGCCGTCCGGCTGCAGTACGACGACGACCTCCCCGCGGAGACCCGGACGACGCTGCTGGAGGAGCTCGAGCTCGGGCCCGACGATCTCTACGAGGCAGAGGGGTTCATCGCGTTCGCGGACCTGTTCCAGCTCTACGGCGCCGTCGAGGCGCCGCGCCTCAAAGAGAAGCCGCGCGAGCCGGCGCCGGTGGCCGTCCTCGAGAGCGCGCCCGACCTCTGGAGCGCGCTGCGGGCCGGCGACGTCCTCGTCCACCACCCGTACCATTCGTTCGACCTGGTGACGCGCTTCGTGCACGACGCCGCCGTGGATCCGCGCGTGCTGGCCATCAAGATGACGCTCTACCGCGTCAGCCCCACGTCGCCGATCGCGCAGGCCCTCACCCGGGCGGCGGAGAGCGGCAAGGAGGTCGCCGTCCTCGTCGAGCTGCAGGCCCGCTTCGACGAGGAGGCGAACATCCGCTGGGCGCGCTCGCTCGAGGAGGTCGGAGCCCACGTCGTGTACGGGCTCGTCGGCTACAAGACGCACTGCAAGGCGTGCCTCGTCGTGCGCCAGGAGCCCGACGGGATCCGGCGCTACTGCCACCTGGCCACGGGCAACTACAACGTGCGCACCGCCGGGATCTACAGCGACCTCGGCTTGTTCACGTCCCGCGAGACGTTCGGCGAGGACCTGACCGAGCTCTTCAACCTGCTGACGGGCTACACGCGCCCCCCGCGCTTCCACCACCTGATCACGGCCCCGCTCGACCTGCGCGACGGGCTGATCGCCCGCATCCGGCGGGAGGCCGATCACGCGCGGGCCGGCGGCCCGGCCCGGATCGTGGCCAAGATGAACAGCCTGGTCGACCGCCGGCTGATCGAGGAGCTGTACGCCGCGAGCCAGGCCGGCGTGACGATCGACCTGATCGTCCGCGGCATCTGCTGTCTGCGCCCGGGCGTGCCCGGACTCTCCGAGCGCATCGGCGTGATCTCCATCGTCGACCGCTACCTGGAGCACGCGCGCATCTTCTACTTCGAGAACGCGGGGGCGCCGGAGTTCCTCCTCGCGTCCGCCGACTGGATGCCGCGCAACCTGGACCGGCGGGTCGAGATCGCGTTTCCCGTGCTCGAGCCGTCGCTGCAGGGCTACCTGTGGACGATCCTCGAGACCCAGCTGAACGACACGGTGAAGGCCCGCCGCATCCTGAGCGACGGCCGGTCGGCACGAGCGACCGGTGCGGCGCCCCGGCTCCGGTCGCAGGACCACCTGCACGAGCTCACCGCCGCCGCCTCGACGGTCTCCATCCTGCGTCCGCCCATCACGGCCCAGGCCTCGCGCTAGAGCCTTCTCCGCGCCCCCCTCGCCCGGGGGGACTCGCGCGGTGTGCCTATGCTGGCGGTGGCGATCCACCGCCAGCCTCGCGATGAGCACCAAGACACTGGTCATCCTCGCCGCCGTCGCCCTGCTCGGGCTCGGCCACCTGGCCTATCCGTTCAGTGGCGACCAGGCGATGTTCGTCCTCGCGGCGCGGGATCTCGACGACGGCGCCGTGCTGTATCGCGACTTCTGGGACTTCAAGCAGCCGGGGATCTTCGCCTTCTACTGGGCGGCCGGCCGTGTCCTCGGCTTCGACGAGATCGGCGTCCACGCGCTCGAGCTCGCCTGGATGCTGGGCCTGAGCCTGGTCCTCGTCGTGACATTGCGGCGGTGGACGTCGAGCGCGTTCGTCGCGGGCCTGGCACCGCTGCTGACGGTCGGCAACTACTACGCGGTCTCGGAGTCGTGGCACCTCACACAGGTGGAGGGTCTGGTCGGCCTCCCCCTGTACCTCGCGCTGTGGTACGCCTCGACCCCGGCCCGGCCCTGGCGGCTCTTCGTCTCGGGCGTGATGGGCGGACTCGTGCTGCTGCTCAAGCTCATGTTCCTGCCCATCCTCGCGGCGTTCTGGCTGACGGCACTCGCGTGGGACGTCGTCCGCCACGGCCTCGGCGTCCGACGCCTCGCCGCCGTGGTGGCGCCGATCGTCGGCGGCTGCCTCGCTCCGATCCTGGTCGCCCTCGCGTACTTCGTGTGGACGGACAGCCTCGGCGTCGCCGCGTGGACGTGGTTCGACTTTCCGCGGGCGGTCGTCCGGGAGATTCCGGCGCCGAGCCTCTGGCGCCTCTTCACCGCCCTCGTGTGGTTCGCGAGCGGGTTCTCGTGGCTGCTGGCCCTCGCGGTGATCGGCGGCGCCGTGGCGGCACGACGTCGCGACGACGTCGTCGGCGTGAACCTCGTGCTGTGGTGCCTCGTCGGCGGCGGCGTCATCCTCGTCCAGGTGCAGTCGTGGTGGCAGTACCACTTCCATTTGCTCTTCGTCCCCGTCGGCGTGCTGGCTGCGGTCGGGCTCGACGCGCTGCGAACGTGGATGCGAGCGGGCGACCGGTTCCTCGCCGGCCGCTGGGGAACGGCGCTGCTGCTGCTCGCCCTCGCGTGCCTCGCCGCGCCGACGCTCGGCGTGCTGGCCCGGAAGACCGTCGCACTGGTCGAGCACCGATTCGCCCGCGATCCCGACGCGCGGCGGCGATACCAGCGACAGGTGAGCCGGGACTACGCGACGACGCTCGACGAGGTGGCGTTCCTCGGCGAGCCCGGCAGCCTGCCCGGCCGGATCTACGTGTTCGGCGATCCGCTCTACCACTTGCTGTCCGAGCGCGGACAGGCGATCCCCCTCAACGGATGGTTCATGGAGGTCGCGCCCGCCGAGCAATGGGCCCAGGTCACCGCCCAGCTCGACGCCGCGCGGCCGCCCTACGTCTTCGTGGCGCCGACCGAGGCAGCGCTGATCGCGCGACACGCGCCGGCGCTCGACGCGTTCCTGCGCACGGCCTACCGGCCGCTGCGCGAGAGCCGTGCCGGAGTCTGGTACGTCCGCGCCGCGTCGAGGTAGCGCGTGGCGCGTCGTCGCGAACACGTCATTTGACGGCGGCGCGCGCCGGTCGAACACTGGCGCCATGCATGATCCTCGATCGCTCGATCGTCACCGTGCCCCCCGGTTTCGCGTGGCCGTCCTCGAGCGAGACGCGACGTCGCGCGCGCGCCTCGTCGCCACCGTCGAGGCCGCCGGCGTGGAGGTCGGCGTCGCCGCCACGCCCCGGCCGGACTTCGTCCCGTTGATCCGTCAGACCGGCTGCGACGTGGTGTTCCTCGGCCTCGATGCGCCCGAGGCGAACACGCTCGAGCTCGCCACGGCGATCCCGTGTCCCCTGGTGCTGTGCAGCCTCGACACCAGTCCCGCGATGATCGGCACCGCCCGGCAGATGGACGCCATGGCGTTCCTCGTTCGCCCGATCCGCGCCGAGCAGATCGCGCCGACCATCGCGCTGGCCGTCGCCCGCTTCCGCGACCGGCAGGTGCTCCGCCGAGCGCTCGACGAGCGCAAGCTGATCGAGCGCGCCAAGGGACGTCTCATGGCGCTCCACGGTGTCACCGAGGACGACGCGTTTCGCTGGCTGCGTCGTCGATCGATGGACACGCGCATGCGCATGGCCGACGTCGCCCGTCAGGTGCTCGGGCAGCCGGCCTCGTTCCGGGCGGGCCGCTCCACGATGGGACACCGCGGCCACACCGCCGTCAGGACGCCGGGCTAGTTCTCGCCGCGGCGCGGTTCAGCGCACCCGGTCGTTCCAGCGCATCCTGGCATCGCACGTCTCGGTGGCCGTCGACTTGCTTGTCTTCCCGCGCGTGATGCGGCCGCGACTAGCCCCCGTATGCCAGCCCAGGGCCCGCACACCGCGATCGTAATAATTCGACTGGTACGATGAACTCGAGATCAACGCCCGGAGGGCTCCGATGGCATTTTCCCCTCTCTCCTTTCTCCTGGGTCTCGCGACGGCGTCGCTCGTCCCGGTGCTGTCGCGCGTGATGCGTCCGCTCGCCGTGGAGGTCACGGCCGCCGGCATGGGGATGGTCGAGGATGCCCGCCGGATCGCCGCCGAGCAGCTCGAGAGCCTCGAGGATGTCCTCGCCGAGGCGCGCGCCCGCCGTGAGCACCTCGACGCCGAGGCGGTGGCCGCCGAGGACGAGATGTCAGACTCCGAGGACGAAGCCGACGCGGTCCCGGAGGCCGAGCACGAAGAGCCCGCCACGGTCGGACGTCCCCGTCGGCGCACTAACGGTGCTGGCCGACGGCGGGCCTCCTAGACGGCCGTGGGCGGCCTGCGGGTCGTTCACGAGCTTCCCGGACGGCTCCGGGTCCGGGTACCGCCCGGCGTTGACCTGCCGCGTCTGGCCGACGCCGTACGCACCGAGCCGGGCGTCCTCGGCTCGACGTGGTCCGCGCGGACCCGAGGCCTGCTGGTGGTCTACGACGCCGAGCGCATCGCCGCGACCGCGCTCCGGGAAGCGCTGAGCCGTCACAGCGGCCGCGAGCCGCTGGAGGAGCCGGACGCGGCCGTCGCTCGGCTCCCGGCCGAGACCCGTCGGCCGGGCGAGGCCGTCGCCGCTGCCCTCCGGGAAACCGTGGGCGAGCTCGACCGGCGCGTCCAGCAGACCACGCGAGGACTGATGGGCCTCGGCGGCCTGTTGCCCCTGGCGCTGTTGACCTGGGCGGCAAGTCAGGTCCTTCGCGGTCGCGCCGGTCCCCTGTCGTGGTCCTCGGCCGTGTGGTACGCGCACGGGCTGTTCCGGGACTACAGCGCCGGACCGTCACCGGAGTAGCACATGCGGTGTGAGATCGCCCACGCCTCGCGCGGTCGTCTCCGCCTGCGCTATCCCGTGACGTGGCTCCGACGACGCCGGGGCGACGTCGAGTCGCGACTGCGGGCGCTCCCCGGCGTGCGGACGGTCACCCCGAGCACGGTCACCGGCAGCGTACGGATCGACTACGACCCGTTCCGGCTGGCCGAGGGCGCGCTGGTCGACGCCCTCCAGGAGATGCACGGGCGTCTGGACCAGGCGCGGCTGCGCCCGGCGCAGGCTCCGCGGCTCCCCAGCACCCCGACGCCACTCCTCAAGCTGCTGGCCGCCTCGGGCGTCCTGGCCACCGCCTGCTTGCCGGTGCCGACCGCGCTCGCCGCCGGCCTCGTCCTCGCCTCGGAGATGCCGACCGTGCTCCGCGGGGCGGCCGCGGTGAAGCGACGCCGACTCGACGGCAACGTGCTGGAGGCCGCGACGCTGCTGCTGCTGACGGCGCGGCGCCACTACGTGGGCGCGGCGCTGCTCACGTGGCTCCGCGCGGTCGGCGACTACGCCGTCGCCCGGACCGTCGTCACCGCCCGCCGCTCGCTGCACGACATCGTCGCGCCCCCGGAGGGCACCGTCGTCAGGGTCGAGGACTCGACGCGTCGACGGGTCGGCGTGCACCGGCTCAGGGTCGGCGACGTCGTCGCCGTCAGCGGCGGCGAGCGACTGCCGGTCGACGGCCGCGTGGTCCAGGGCGAGGCCCTCGTCAATCAGCAGACGATGACCGGCGAGGCACTGCCGGTCGAGCGGCGCGCCGGCGACCCCGTGTTCGCGGCCACCATCGTCGAGTACGGCGAGATGACGGTGCGCGTGGAGCGCGTGGGGCTCGACACGGCCGTCGGCAAGATCATCCGGACGATCGAGGCGGCGGCCGCCGAGAAGTCCGACATCCAGGCCTTCGCCGAGCGTCTCGCCGACCGTGACGTCGGTCGGACACTCGGGCTCGCCGCGCTCGGCACCGTGTTCGCGCGCAGCCTCGATGCCGGCATCGCGATCCTCGTCTCGGACTACGGCATGGCCGCCCGGGTGGGCGTCCCCACGGCGATGCTCGCCTCGATCACCCGCGCCTTCCGGCGCAACATCCTGATCAAGGGACCGCGCGCCCTGGAGAGCCTCGCCCGCGTCGACACGGTCGTCTTCGACAAGACGGGCACGCTGACCGTGGGCGCGCCGCGCGTGACGCGCGTGGCGCGGTACGGTCCCTGGGCCGAGGCGACGCTGCTCGGGTACGTCGCCTCGGCCGAGCAGCCGTTCACCCACCCGGTCGCCCGGGCCGTCGAGCGGCTGGCGGCGGAGCGTCACCTCGAGGTGCCGCCCGCCGCCCGTCCCTCGCAGCGGCTCGGCCTGGGCGTCGAGGCCCACATCGACGGGCGGCGCGTCCTCGCGGGCAGCCGCCGCCTCATGGAGGCCCACCGGATCGCGCTGAGCGCGGCCGCGGACGACGAGGCTCAGGCCCACGCGGTCGGGGCCTCGCCGCTCTTCGTGGCCGTCGACGATCGTCTCGCCGGCATGCTCGTCCTCCAGGACCAGCTCCGCGACGACGCCCCCGAGGCGGTGCAGGCGCTGCGCGCGCGCCGGATGCGCAACGTCATCCTGCTCTCGGGCGACCACGCCGAGCCCAGTCGGGTCATCGCCGAGTCGCTGGGACTGCGCCATCACTACGCGGACCTGCTGCCCGAGGACAAGGCCCGCCTGATCGCCGACCTGAAGGCCGAGGGGCGCGTCGTCGCCATGGTCGGCGACGGCGTCAACGACGCGCTGGCGCTGAACGAGGCCGACGTGGGCATCGCCGTCCCCGGCGGCGCCGAGGTGGCCACGGAGGCCGCGGACGTGGTGCTCCTGCGTGGCGGCCTGGGCCTGGTGGTCGGCGCGATCGACCTGGCCCGCGAGAGCATCCACAGCGTCAAGGACACCCTCCGGATCGCCGCCCAGGCCAACCTGGTCGTGGTCGGCCTCGCCTCCTTCGGGGTCGCCCGCCCCGTGGTCAGCCTGCTGCTGAGCCACGGGACGACGGTGGCTGCTGCACTCCTCTCGGCGACCCGGGCCGAGGCCCGGTCCCTGTGAATCGCGCTGCAACCCTCGCCACGAATGCAAACGGAATGTCCGCCTGGCGTCATGCCCCTGTCACACTGAGTCCGTATCCTGGGAGGTGCGAGTCGATCGGCTCGCCCCCGAAGGGAGGCGGTCTCGATGCTGGGACGGTTCCTGCTGGGTCTGGTGGCGGATCTCGTGCTGGGCTCCACGAAGTCGATGCGGCGCTCGTTCGACGCGGAGATGGGGCGCTACTTCGAGCAGCGCGGCTACCAGCCCCCGTCGCCGACGCACTCCTCCGCGCCCTAGCGTCCTTCGCGCCCCGCCTCGGTCCCGCAGCCGAGCGCCCGTGACGGTGCCCATGCGCACCGCCGACGCTCGTCCCCGGTCCGCTGCGGGCGCCTCCGTGCTCGTCCTCTCCACCGCCGCTCCCGGCCGGGCTCGCCTGCGGGTCATCGCGGTCCGCGGACGCCGGGTCTTCGCGTGTCGCCTCGAGGCCCGGATCTCCAGCGAGGCGGGGATCCGCGAGGTGCGCGCCAACGCCCTCACGGGCAGCGTGCTCGTGCACTTCGATCCGACGCGCGTCGAGACGAGGGCGCTCATCGCGGCCGTGCGGCGCTATGCACGCGAGCTCGGGTCCGCCGGCGACGCGGAGCCCGAGCCCACGACCTCCGCCAACGGAGACGCGCCGTGGTACGGCGTGAGCACGACCGACGCGCTGGCGCGCCTGTCGACGTCGGTGGAGGACGGCCTGTCCACCGACGAGGCCCAGCGCCGGCTCGTCCGGTTCGGCGCCAATCAGTGGCCTGCCCCGCAGCCACCGTCGCCGCTCGCCACGCTCGCGGGCCACCTGACGTCGATGCCGGTCGTCCTGCTCGGCGGCGCCGCCGTGCTGTCGATCGGCAGCGGCGCCATCCTCGACGCCGCCATCATCCTGGCCGTCGTCGCCGCCAACGCCGTCGTCGGCTACGTGACCGAGCGCCGCGTGCAACGCATCCTCACCTCGTTGCAGCAGACCGGGGTGCCGCCGGCCGTGGTCCGGCGCGACGGGCGCGAGCGCGTCGTGCCCGCCAGCGCCCTCGTGCCCGGCGACGTCCTCGTCCTGAAGGCGGGCCACGAGGTGCCGGCGGACGGTCGCGTCGTCGTCTCCGACGGCCTCCACGTCGACGAGTCCGCGCTGACGGGCGAGAGCGTCGCGGTCGCGAAGACGGTGGCGGTGGTCTCCGCCAACGGGGCGATCGCGGACCGGACGAACATGATCCACGCCGGGACCGTCGTGGCCGACGGCGGCGGGATCGCCCTCGTGACGGCCACCGGCCGTCACACCGAGATGGGCCACGTGCGGACGCTGGTGGCGGAGGCCGCGGTCCCGCCGACGCCCATGGAGGTGCAGCTCGACCGGGTCGGGCGTCGCCTGGTCGGCGTCTCGCTCGGGGCCTGCGCCGCGGCCCTCGGGCTCGGGATCCTGCGCGGCGTGCCGGCCCTGGAGATGGCCCGCAGCGCGATCTCGCTCGCGGTCGCGGCCGTGCCCGAGGGGCTGCCCGCCGTCGCCACGACCACGCTCGCCCTGGGCACGCACGCGATGCGGCGACGCGGCACGCTCGTGAGGCGCCTGGCCGCGGTGGAGAGCCTCGGCGCGGTGACGGTCCTCTGCGCCGACAAGACCGGCACCCTGACCGAGAACCGCATGACGGTCGACTCATGGTGCGTCGGCACGCGGGAATACGGGCAGGGCCCCGAGCTGGTCGGCGAACACCTGACGGATCCCGCCCTCGCGCGGGCGCTCAGCATCGCCGTCCTGTGCAGCGAGGCCGAGCTGTCCGACGACGGCGGGGACGGCAACGGCAGCTCGACGGAGACCGCGCTGCTCGTCGCCACCCGGCAGGCCGGCCTCGACTACCGCGCCGAGCGGCACCGCTATCCGCTCCGGTCCATCCGGCGACGCAACGACGGCGACAACTGGATGGGGACGGTGCACGCCGACGGCCTCGTCGCGGTCAAGGGTGCGCCGGAGGAGGTCCTCGCCCGCTCCGACCGGTGGATCGAGGAGGGCCTGGAGCGGCCGCTGGACGCGGCGGCGCGGCGCGCGCTCCTGCAGCTCAACGACCGGATCGCGGCGCAGGGGCTGCGCGTGCTCGGCCTCGCCTTCAAGGAGAAGGAGACCGAGGGCGCGCCGTTCGAGGGGCTGACCTACCTCGGCCTCGTCGCACTCACCGACCCGATCCGGCCCGGCGTGGGCGAGGCCATGCGGGCCTGCCGCGGGGCCGGGATCCGCACGGTGCTGATCACGGGCGACCACGCCCGGACGGCCGCCGCCATCTACCGGCACGCGGCGCTCGGTGACCGGACGCCGACCGTCTTCGACGGCGCGCGCGTGGGCGAGATCCGCCCCGAGACCCTGCCGGAGCTCATCCGCGACGTGGACGTGTTCGCGCGGGTGTCACCCGCCGACAAGTACCGCATCGTCCGCGCGCTACAGGCCGCCGGCGAGGTCGTCGCGATGACCGGCGACGGCATCAACGACGCCGCGGCCCTGCGAGCGGCCGACATCGGCGTCGCGATGGGGGAGCGCGGCACGGACGTCGCGCGTGAGGTCGCCGACGTGGTGCTCGTGACCGACGACTTCGGCGGCATCGTGGCGGCGATCGAGCAGGGCCGCGCCATCCACGCCAACGTCGGCAAGGCGCTCCGGTTCCTGCTCGCCACCAACTTCAGCGAGATCCTCGTCACGCTGGGGGCGATGGCGCTGGGCGCCCCGCGGCCGATGTCGGCGATCCAGTTCCTGTGGATCAACCTGCTCTCCGACGTGGCCCCCGCCCTCGCGCTCGCCGTGGAGCCGGCCGAGACCAGCGTGATGCGGCAGCCGCCCCGCGATCCGGCCGAGCCGATGCTCTCGCGCGCGACGCTCACGGAGATCACGCGCGACGCCGGGGTGCTGGCGGCCACGACGCTGGGCGTGCACGCCCTGGCGATGGCCCGCCACGGGGCCGGTCCTCGCGCCACCACGCTCGCGTTCTCCACGCTGACCACCGCTCAGCTGCTCCAGGCCCTCGCCTATCGCTCGGGCGCGCGACGCGGGCCCGGCGAGAGTGGTCGCTCGGCGCTCGGTGTCGTCGTGGCCGGCAGCGTGCTGGCCCAGGTCGTCGGCATGGCCGTCCCCGGGCTTCGACAGGTGCTGGGGCTCACCCCGCTGACCCCGGCCGAGTGGCTGCTGGTCGGCGGCGCCGCGAGCGTCCCGGCGATCGTGAACGAGATCCGACGCAATCGCGGACCCCAGCGTGCGAATGCAGTGAGCCTGAATACCCAAGGAGAAACGCATGGCCGCGCGAAGGGCAACGGCAAGAACGCAAGGCAAACCCACCCGACGCGCTGACGGGCGCCGCGAGGCCGGCACGCCCCCGGACGCGCTGGTCGGACGGGCGGTGCACGGCGCGATCACCGGCGGCGAGATCGTCGCGGTCGGGGTCCTCAACCTCGTGCGGAACACGCTGGTGACCGCGCTCGCCGGGGCCCAGGACGTCGGCGCCGAGCTGGGCGGGGCCGCGGTGGCGGGCGTCCGGGGCGTGATCCGCGCCTCCTACACGATCGGCGCCGACCTCGGCGTCGTCGCCCGCGAGGCGCTGCGGGGCACCGTGACGGCCGCCCAGTCGATCGGCGGCGACGTGGGCGGCGTGACACGCTCGGCCGCGCGGGGTGCGGTCAAGGCCACCGGCGAGGTCGGCGGCGACGTCGCGACGGTGGCGCGACGCTCCGTCGAGGGCACGGCGGCGGCGGCCCGTGAGCTCGGTCTCGACGTGACGGCCCTCGCGCGCAGCGCGGCGGAGGGCGCCATCGAGGCCGCGGATCGAATCGGGACGGCGGCCGGACGCGCCGTGCGAGCGACACTCTCGGGGACGGTGTCGGGCGTGCGCTCCCTCGTGTCCGGGTCGGCGCCGACGCGGACCGCGAGCCGGCCGCCAGCCCGCGCCGCATCGCGCCGGAAGCGGACGCGCGCGGCCGGTCGACCGGCCCGCCGTCGCACGACCACCCCGGCGGAAAAGGCGTCGTGACGAAGGCGTCAAGGCGCGGACGCCGGCCCGGCCAGACCCAAGAGCCCCGGCGGGCCGGCACCCCCTCCACTGTGGAGGCGCTATCGGCCGGGCTCGTACGTCTGGCTCGCGTGACCTTCGCCACGGGCCTCGACGCCGCCCGGGACGTCGGGAGCGAGCTCCGGACGGCCGGCGTGCGCACCATGAGGGGGTCGATCACCGCCGCCCGGGACATCGGTGGCGATCTCGCGATGGTCGGACGGGAGGTGTCGGCCGCCCTCCGGGGGCCGGCGAAGCCGGCGGTGAAGGCCCCGGGGAGGCGACGCCGGCGCCCGGCCGCGTGAGTGTCGGAATCCTTATCGCAGCAAACTTTGCGTCTTGCGGTCCGTGACTGACCGGCGAGTGGACACTTCCGGCCTACGGGAGAGACCCATGGTTCGTGGTCGCATCGCTCCAGGCGTTCTCGCGGTACTCGCCATCGTCCGGATGCTCGTGCCGTGAGCGATCCACGCGCGCCGATCGTCGAGCGGCTGCGTCGGTACACGCACGACATCTTTTCCCGCGAGGCGGTCGCCCGGACGGTGCTGATCGTCCTCCAATCGGGCACGTTTCTCATCCCCGAGCTCATGACCCAGCCGCCGGAAGAGGTGTTCCGTGCCTGGCAGGCGCTGCTGTCGGCGGGCAGCATCGAGTCCGCGGGTGTGGCCGTGCGCGGCCTGAACGCCGACACGCGGCAGGCCGTCGTCTTGCTGTTCATGAGCGCCGTCGAGGCGTTCGGCCGAGGCGGGGACGTGCTGTTCTTCGACGTGAGTCTCAACGTGCCCGACTGGCTCGTCGATCTCTGCCAGAAGTCCTGAGCGTCGCTCCGCCTCGATCGACACGCCCGACAACTTGGCACGCCGCCCGGCGGCGCGGGGCTCCCGGCGCCTCCTCGCCGCGCGGAAAATTTTTTCCCGTCTTCCAGAGAGGTCCAACCTGAGGTAGCTATCGTGCCTGCGTGCACATCGCACGGTCACGACGTGGAGATGTAGATGGGCGTGGTGAAGACGGCCCTCTCCGGAATCGCGGGTGTCCTGACGGGTCTCGCGCTCGGCTACGTGCTGTGGGGCCAATCCATGGCCGATCTGCGGAGCTCATTCGCCACGGTCAGCGCCGAGCTCGCGACGACCAAGACCTGGCTGTGGGACGAGATCCGCTCGTCCGACGAGCGCTACGAGAAGGTGTCCTCCGCGTTGACGAAGGCGCAGGCGGATCTGGTGCGCACCCAGGCCGAGCTCGCGCGCGTCCAGGCGATCTCCCGGAACGGCGGCGACACCGGCGCGAGCGCATTCGTGGGGCGGATCGGCGGGCGGCGGCCCGGCGAGCGCGTGCCCATCCGCGAGCCCAACGAGTGAGACGCCGGCGCGCGGCCGGTGACCGTCAGAGCCCGGCGCTGACCGCGCGGTAGAGTCGCGGCAGGACACGATTGAGCGCCACGGCCCCGGGCACCTCCCATGTCCGGGCGTAGCCGTTGATCATCTCGATCAGCGCCGTCACGGCGTCCGCGGAGCGGAACGCCATGATGCGCATCTCGTCGATGCGCGTGGCGCTCCGGACGGCGGTGTCGATCCCGAGCGGAACGGCCGGCTGCGCGCGGACGAACGCCTCGAGAGCTGTCCAGTCGTCCTCGGGGATCTCGACCCGGATCGTCGGCATGCGCCCGGCGCCCCATCGCGCGCCCGGCGATGGAGCCTAGCACGCGCGCCGGCTCCGCGGCACGTCGTCACCGAGGCTTCACGATCACGCAACACGCGGCCCGTCGCGGGCGGGCCTCGGCGGTCAGGAGCCGGAACCGACCACGACGAGCTGGCCGCGCTGACCCAGCGGCTCGTGAAACTTGCAGAAGAACGGCACGGAGCCGGTGGCCGGCACTGTGACGTCGATCTCGACCTGAGCCCGGGGCGGTAGATCGCGATCGAGCCCGAGCGCCGGCGCGCTCAGATTGTGCAGCGTGCTCGCCGCGTTCTCGACGCGAAGGCGGAGCCGCTCACCGGCCCGCGCCCGCACCGCGCTCGGGGTGAACGAGTAGTCGTCCACGCGGACGACGACCTCGACCGGTTCCGCCGCGGCGGCCTTCGGGACCACGCCCGGCTGCACGGCGACCTTGCGCGGCGCATTGCCCACCGGGATCGTGGCGACGACCTGCCGCCGCGCGAGGTCGACCACGGAGACGTCGTTGGACCCCTCGTTGGTGACGTAGGCCACCGAGCCGGTGGAGCTGACGCCGACCCAGTGGGGCGTCTTGCCCACCGGCACCGTCGCCGCCACGGTCCCTCCGGACGTGTCGATCACGCCGAGCTCGCCCGGTCCCTGACTCGGCACCAGCGCCCACCGCCCGTCGGCCGTGAGCGGCGCCTGGTGGGGCGAGGCGCCGACCGGGATCTGAGCCACGATCTGCCGCGTGGTCGTGTCGAGGACCAGCACGGCGGCCTGGCCGGCGACCGTGAAGTAGAGCCGCCGCCCGTCGGGGCTCAGGTCGAGCGCGCGCGGCGTGCGCTCCAGCGGCACCCGCGCGATCTCCTTCTCGGCCGCCACGTCGATCTGCACGAGGGCCGTGGCGCCCTGCCGCTGCGATCCGACCCACGCCGTGCGCCCGTCGGCGCTCAGGGCGCCGTTGTGCGCCTGCGCGACGGGCACCCGCGCCACGACGCGATCGGTGGCGGTGTCGATCACCATCGCCTGATCCGCGCCCCAGGCGGACACGAGGACGCGCGAGCCGTCGGGCGCCATCGCCAGACCGTGCGGATTCGGGCCCACGTCGATCGAGGCCGAGACCTGGTCGGTGGCCGTGTCGATCACGCTGACCGTCGCCGCGCCGTCGCTGGAGACGTAGACCTTGCGGCCGTCCGGGGTGACGACGAGGCCGTGCGGTCCCTTCGGCACGGGGACCGTGCGCAGCACGCGGTTGGTCGCGGAGTCGATCACCGCCACGGCGTCGTCGCGGAACAGGCCGACATAGATCTTGGGCGCCGAGGCGCCGCCGGCCGTTCCGTGCGTGCCGGTCACGGCGATGAGTGCTATCAGCAGCGCGCTCTTCATGGTGAGCGACATGTCAGGCCTCCTCGGTCGGCGCGTCCACGGCCGGCCTCTCACCGATGCCAACGTCACCCGCACCTGATCGTTCCCCCCGTCGCGAGAATGTCATCGCAGGGAACGAGCGGCGGGGTCGCGCGTTGGAATCGTGGTGGTACGATCCGATGCCATGGCGTCGCGGGGCGACGAGGAGGACTCCACGCGCTGGCTGGGCCAGGCGGTCCTGGCCTACGCCGACACCCTCTACAACTTCGCCCGCTACCTCAGCGGCAACCGGATGGATGCCGAGGACCTCGTGCAGGAGACGTACGCGCGCGCGTTGCGCGCCGCGCACCAGTTCGAGCCCGGCACCAACCTCAAGGCCTGGCTGTTCCGGATCCTCCGGAACACGTGGATCAGCGTGGCGCGTCGCCGTCGCAGCGATCCCACGATCGGGGGCTTCGACACCGTGACCTCGGACGTCGAGCCGGAGCCGACGTGGTTCTGTGACGACGTGGAGCTCGACCGCCTGCGCAAGCGCGTGGCCGCCGACATCGAGCAGGCGCTCCTCGCCCTGTCCGACGAGGCGCGGACCATCGTCCTGCTGGACCTCGAGGGATTGACCGAGACGGACGTCGCGGCCGTGCTCGGCTGCCCGGTCGGCACGGTCAAGTCGCGACTGTCGCGGGCCCGGCAGGCGCTGCGCCGCCAGCTGAAGGACTACACGCCGTGAGCGGAACCGCCATGGACTGCCGTGCCGCCCGCCTGGCCCTGCTCGACGAGCAGCGCGGGCGCCTCGACGGCGCCGCGAGCGCCGCGCTCGCCACCCACCTGCACGAGTGCGGCGGCTGCGCGCGCGACGACGCGGCGGAGCGGCTCCTCACGGAACTGCTGGAGCGGCAACTACCCCAGCACGCCGCACCGCTGGCGCTCAAGCGACGGCTGGCCGCACAGTGGCCGGCGCGGCTCGACGCCCCGTCGCGGGCGAGGCGCTGGCCGGGATGGCGCGGCGCGCTCGCGGCGGCGGCCCTCGTGCTGGCCATCCTCGGCGTCTGGGCGTCGCTGTTCCGCGCGGATCGCGCGGGACCGCTGGTGGCCGAGGCGGTGAACGATCACCTGCGCATCCTCGCCCGGGCCGAGCGTCTGGACGTTCCGAGCGGCGACATGCACACGGTGCGGCCGTGGCTGACCGGTCGGCTCGACTTCGCGCCCGTGGTCCCGTTCGCGGGGGACGCCGACTTCCCGCTGCGCGGCGGTGCCGTCGAGTACTTCCTGGACCGCCGCGCCGCGGTCGCCGTGTACGGCCGGCGGCTCCACGTGGTCACGCTGCTGGTCACCCGTCCCGACGGGCTGCCCTGGCCCGACGCCGGCCGTCCGCTGACGACGCGGTTCCGCGGCTTCAACGTGCGGCTCTGGCGGGCCCACGGGCTGGCCTACGCGCTCGTCTCCGATCTCGACGCGGCCGAGCTGGGCCAGCTCGCCGCCCGCCTCGGCGGCTGACCGCGCCGCGCCGTCGCGACGGCGCGGCGCGGCACTCGCTCAGGCTGCCTTGTTCGTCCGCGCCTCTCGCGCGGCCGTACGCCGCCGTCTCGCCGGCTGGCGTGAGCGGGAGTCCTCACCGGACCTCGCGGAACCCGACGTCTCGCTTCCGCCGTCGACGGCCGGACGCCTCAGGGTCACGCGGGCGGTGCCCCGACGCGCTTGTCGCGCGTTGGACAGCGCCTCGCGGAACGCGCCCTCGGCGGTTCCCGCGATGTCGCCGACCATCCGTGACGTCGCGGACACGACGCCTCGCGCCCCGGTGACGGTCGCGGAGACCGCCTCCGCCCCGATGCTCGCCGCGCCGGACACCGCGCTCATGAGCACGTCGCGGGTGAGCTGAAGCGCGCCGACGGCCACGACCTCGACGCCGTCGACGGCTCCCATGAGCGTGCGGGCGACCAGGTTGCCCTTCGTCCCGCCCCCGACCGTCCCCGCCCGGCGGGTCGCCTTGTTACCGCCCCCGTCCTGCCTGCCCACGCGGGCCCGTGCGCGAGCCTTCTGCCTGGCCATGGGCCTTCTCCCTCCTGCGGCCGCCGAGCCACGCCCGGCGTCACGTTCGTGAAATCGAGACGTTACTGAGTTGTCACAGAGTGTACCCACCGGCGCCAGCCCGAATTGTTACGTTCTCGTCCCGGCGTCCCGCGACGCTGCCGGCCGGTCGGCGTCGCGCCAAATGGGGCGTGCCGCACACGTAAAGGTTCGTCCCAGGACACGCCTCCGCTACAGTCGAACTTGTCGGTACGTCACGCGCACGGAGCGATCCCGGTCGATGACACTGATGATCACGGCGATGCAGCTGGCAACGAGCACGGCGGCGCGGACGCTGGTACTCTCGGTGTTGACCTCGCTGGTTCAGTCCGCGGTCACGGCATTCCTCGCGCGAGGTCCCGGCCTCGCTGCGACCGACCCACAGACGACCTCCGCAGCCACGGCGTGTCAGCGGTGCGCGCGGCGCCCTCGTTCGGGGAAGCGGAACCGGATTCCCGGCCCGCGCCCCCGCTAGAACCCCGACCCCGCTATCCGGCGCGCCGAGGCGACCTCTTCCCGGCGCGCGCCTGACCCTCGCGGCCGCGGTCGGCTCCCGCGTCCTCCTTGCCGAAGTGATCGTCGCAGAATGCGCCGATCTCGCGCTCGATGCGGGCGCTGAACGGGCGCAGCAAGAAGCCGAGCTCGAGGCGGATCTCGACGTCTCGCTTCGTCACCGCCACGGAGCCGGACGCGCCCGTGCGACGAAACGTCAACTCGTCGCCGTCCCAGGTGTGGGACCCACCGTAGTCGGCCTGGAGGCGCTGCGCCATGCGCTCCGCCAGGCGCTTGGCCTTGGCGAGACCCAGGTCGTGGCGCCGACGAACGACGATCATAGGCCTCCCGCGAGCGTGCGCGCTCCGCTCTCACGCCGAGCGTAGCATTCGTCGCAACCTCGTCGAGGCTGCCCGCCATCGGCCCCGTGTCCGTTCGTGCCGTCACGCGCCGCACACTCAAACGTCATCGCCACGCGATGGTGCGAGATCGGCGGACGCAGCTAGGCTCCCCCGCGTCGCGATGCCACGTCGGCGTCGCCCCAACCATCACGCGGAGGCTGCGATGGACACCAGCGCGCGGGGGCTCTCGTCGATCGATCGGCGTCGGTTTCTCACCCACACCTGGGCGGGCGTCGGGGCGAGCCTGGCCCTGGCCCTGCTGCCCGGCGGCCGCGCCCTGGCGGCTCCCCGGCTGCGCGAGGATCCCTTCACGCTCGGGGTGGCGTCGGGCGATCCGACCTCGGACGGCATCGTGCTGTGGACGCGTCTCGCCCCCGTGCCCGCGGACCCCGACGCGCTCGGACGCAGCGTCGTCCCAGTGCGCTGGCGCGTCGCCACCGACGAGCGCCTGCGTCGCGTCGTGCGCCAGGGCGTCGCGATCGCGACGCCCCAGCTCGCCCACTCCGTGCACGTCGAGGTCGAGGGGTTGCAGCCTGGCCGCGACTACTTCTACCAGTTCGACGTCGGCCACGAGGAGAGCCGGGTCGGCCACTTCCGCACGGCGCCCCACGAGCACGCGGTGGTCGACCGGATCCGCTTCGCGTTCGCCACGTGCCAGGACTGGCCGAGCGGCTTCTACACCGCCTACCGGGACATGGTGCGGAACGACCTCGACCTCGTGCTCCATCTCGGCGACTACACCTACGAGTACGCCATCGGCGACAACAACCGCGGAGCGGCCCCGGCCGGCTTCGAGGAGGAGACCCGCGACCTCCGCACCTATCGCCTGCGCCACACGCTCTACAAGCTCGACCCCGACCTACAGGCGGCGCACGCGCGGTTCCCGTTCGTGGTCGTGTGGGACGACCACGAGGTGGTCAACGACTACTCGGGCATCTTCCCCGAGTTCGACGTGACGTCGCCGGAGTTCCTCGCCCGGCGGGCCGCGGCCTACCAGGCCTACTACGAGCACATGCCGATCCGTGCGGCGGTGGCGCACCACCCGCGCCGCGAGCTGCGGATCTATCGCCGCCTGCGCTTCGGCCGGCTGGTCGAGTTCACGATGCTCGACGATCGCCAGTATCGGAGCGACAACCCGTGCGGCGACGGCGAGGCCCTGCGGTGCGAGGCCGCGGTGAGCGGACGGTACACGATGCTCGGCCGCGAGCAGGAGGCCTGGGTGCGGCGCGGCTTCGAGCACTCCCGGGCACGCTGGAACGTGGTCGGGCAGCAGCTGCTCCTCGCCGAGCTCGAGCATCTCCCGTACGAGGACGAGCGGTACTGGAACGACGCGTGGGACGGCTATCCGCTGGCGCGACGGCGGCTGCTGCAGGACGTCGTCGACACGGGCCTCGAGAATCCCGTCTTCCTGACCGGGGACTGGCACTCGACCTTCGTCAACGATCTCAAGCTGGACTTCAAGGACCCGCGGGGGGCGACGATCGCCACCGAGTTCGTGACGCCGGCGATCACGAGCGGCGGCGACGCCACGCCGTACGGCCCCTACTACGGGCCGATGGTGCCCTACAACCCGCACATCACGTACTTCGAGGGCGACCGGCGCGGGTACTTCAGGGCGACGGTGACTCCCAAGCGCATGCAGCTCGACCTGCGCTTCGTGACCAGCGTGGAGGAGCCCGACGGCACCGGCTACACGGAGCGCTCCTTCGTGGTCGAGGACGGCGAGCCCGGCGCCCGCCCCGCGTGACCCAGGAAGTTCGGTCCGCGCGAGAGCCCTAGGCGACCTGGCGTAGATCTACCGACTTGACGGCGGCGGCGGCCGGCGCCATAGTCGGCGACGCTCGAGGCTCGAGCCGCGCGCGGCCTTCGCGTGTCATCGTGGCAACCTGGATCGTGTGTGTGATGAGTCTCGCTTCCGGCCGCGTCTTGATCGTCGACGACGAACCCTCGATCCGGGAGCTGCTGCGTGACTTCCTCACGGGAGAGGGCTACGAGGCCCTCCCGGTGGCCACGGGCCGCGACGCCCTGAAGGCCGTGCCCGGGTTCCAACCGGACGTCATCCTGATCGACATGGTGATGCCCGGCCTCAGCGGGGCGGACGTCCTCATTGCGCTGCGCCGGATCGGCGTCATCGTGCCCGTGATCCTGCTCTCCGGCTATCCGCTCGCCGTCGGCGAGGCGTTCTTCGGGGTGCTGAGGAAGCCGTTCACCCTGCGCATGGCCGGCGACCTGGTGGCCGCCGCCTTACGACATCGCCGAACGCTGGACGCCTGACGCGGGTCCGGTCGAGACCGGCGCGGTGATACGCTGCGATCCTGGCGCTGACGTCCGACCATCCCCGATCGTGACCGACGGAGGGACCCATGGCAGCGACCGTCCGCGGGGCAATCCGTGAGCTGATGGAGCAGACGATGGCGACGATGGACGTCCTGCTGCAGGCGTCGGACGCCGAGCTCGCGAGCCCGTCGTCACACGCGTGCGCGCAGGGCAAGAACGTCTGGACGCTGCTCACCAACGATATCGATCACGAGAAGATCCACACGGGCCAGGTCCTCGAGGCGCGCTACGAATCCCGGATCACGCCATCGCCCATGGAACGCCTGCTCGCGGAGTGGCTCGCCGAGCGAGCGCGGTTCATCGGCTCACTGATCGGGCTCACCGACGAACAGTTCAACAGCGAGACGGCCCCCGGCCAGTGGACGTACCGGGTCGTCGCCAAGCACGTCCTCACGCTCGAGCAGGATTCGCTGAGGACGATCGCCGACGATCAGGCCGCGCGGGCATCCGCCCCGCCGGCCTAGGCGATCGCGGGCTCCCGCGCCGGCTCAGACCGGCTCAGGCGTGTCCGGTCCACGTCAGCCCGGCGCGTTCGGCGCACCGCCGTGCCATGGCCCCGGCGCAACGCGCGATAGTCGCCTCGTCCGCCGTCTGGAGTCGACCGTCGCGGACGACGATCCGGCCATCGATCATGACGTCACGCACGTCGCGGCCCTTGCAGGCGGAGACGAGCGCCGTGACGACGTCGAGCGCCGGGGCGACGAACGGCGCTTCGAGATCCACGATGGCCAGGTCGGCGCGCTTGCCGGGCTCGAGCGAGCCGATCGTGCCGTCGAGGCCGAGCGCCCGCGCGCCCTCGATCGTCGCCAGGTCGAGGGCCCGCTGCTGCGAGAAGGCGCGGCCGTCCTGCGCCGCGAGCTTGGCGAGGCCGGCCACGTTCTTCATGCTCTCGAACATGTCCTGTCCGCCGTTGGCGGCGGGGCCATTGGTGGCGAGGCCGGTCGGCACCCCCGCGGCGAGGAGGCCGAGCAGCGGGGGCATGCCGGCGCCGATGAACATCGCGGCCGTCGGGTCGAGGAGCACCGCGGTGCCGGTCGTCCCGATCACGTCGATCTCGTCGGGCGCCAGCCACGCGCAGCCGAGGAGCTGCACGTCGGGCCCGAGGCACCCGCCTTCGCGATAGACGCGGACGTTCGAGCGATGTCCGTGCGCCTTCTCGATCAGGTCGGCGAATCCCGCGGTCTCCGCCGTGTGCATGTGGATGCGGACGCCGAGCTCGGCGGCGAGGCGGCGGGTCATTTGGAAGCCCGCCGCCGACAGGGCCCAGGGCAGCATGGGCGAGAGCATGATCCGCAGGCGCCCGTCCGCGGTATCGTGGCGGTCGCGCACGAGCCCCCGCATGCGGGCCTCGATCTCGGAGAGCGACTCGAGGTACTCCGGCGCGTTCATCTGGTCGGTGTAGCCCCGGGCGAGGATGTAGCGCGCGCCGAGATCGCGGGCGGTGTCGAGCGACGCCTCGTACAGCCGGTTCCCGGTGGCCGCCGGCACCGCCGGGTTGTCGACGATGCAGGTCGTCCCCGAGCGCAGGTTGTCGACCATCCCGAGCTCGACGCACGCGCGGAACTCGTCCTCGTCGAGCGCCGCGATGAGGCCCTTCTGGTCGCGCAGCCACTCCGCGAACGACCGGTCGGCGCCGAGCGTGCGACCGAACGTGTTGTAGAGGTGGGTGTGGGCGTTGACGAGCCCCGGCACGATCGCGCAGCCCCGGGCGTCGAGGCGCTCGGCCTCGACGCCGGCGGCCAGCGACGCCGGCCCGACGGCGACGATCGTCGCGCCCTCGACGATCACGCAGCCGTCGGGGATCACGCGTCGAGCGGGATCCTGCGTGACGACGACGCCGCCCGTGACGACCGTGCGCCGCATCAGCGTGACGGGCGCCGGAGCGTTGCCTCGATCGCGAGCGCGATCGCCGTCGATTCGGCCTCGAGGTCCTGCCCGCCGCGCTCGGCGTCGGCCGCCGCGGGGTTCCCCAGGTAGCCCCGCGGCGTCTTCCGCTTGGCGTGCTCGCCGCCCTGCCGCCACTCCGCGAGGTCGGCGGGCAGGAAGTCGGTGGAGGGCAGCGTGCGGGCGATGTCCTCGCGCACGAGGTCGGGGTACTCGGCCATGACGACCGACGTCTCCCAGTCGCCGGCGTGCACGTCCATGAACGTGCCGGTCGTCCGCTCGTTCGGGGTCACGACCAGGTGCGGCTGGGCGGGATCGAGGCCGAGCCGCTTGAGGAGGCCTTCGCTCAGGATCACGTAGGCGTCGAGACCGGTCTCCGCGCGGCCCCGGACGACGCCGGCGTCGACCGTCCGGTTGTGGAGCGCGTCACCGTGCCCGGAGAGGCAGAAGGCCTTCTGGAAGCCGTCCTTCTTCAGGCTGCGAAACGTGTCGAGCATCACCTCGACCATGATCTCCGGACGCAGGTGGAACGTCCCGGGGAAGATCCCCGTCACGTGGTTCACGCCCCAGTAGAACGCCGGGACGATGAGCGCCGGGATCCCGCGCCCGGCGAGGATCTGTCGCGCCCGTCGCAGACGCGCCATCGGAACGTAGACGTCGGTGCCGAGCGGCAGGTGCGGCCCGTGCTGCTCGATGACGCCGAGCGCCCACAGGGCGACGGCCCCCTCGCGGACCGCCTGCTCCACCTCCGGATAGGTCATGTCGGCGATGGTGTCCTTGAAGATCGAGTACTCCTCCATGGGCTCCTCCTCAGGCTCCGACGTAGGCGGCGCGCACCCGCTCGTCGGCGAGCAGGTCGGCGCCCTCTAGCACGATCGATCCCGTCTCCAGCACGTACGCGTGGTCCGCGAGCTGCAGGGCCTGCCGGGCGTTCTGCTCGACGAGCAAGATCGTCACGCCCTCCTCGCGGAGCTCGCGGATCGTCCGGAAGATCGACGCGACCACGAGCGGCGCCAGGCCGAGCGAGGGCTCGTCGAGCAGGAGTAGGCGCGGGCGCGCCATCAGCGCACGGCCGATGGCCAGCATCTGCTGCTCCCCGCCGGACAGGGTTCCCGCCTTTCGGTCGAGCCGCTCTCCGAGTTGCGGGAACCGTCCCAGCACCCGCCGCAGGTCCGCGTCGATCTCGCCGTCACGCCGCACGTACGCTCCCAGCACGAGGTTCTCCCGGACGGTCAGGTGTCGCAAGGTGGCCCGGCCCTCGGGCACCAGAACGATCCCGCCGCGCACGAGCGCCTCGACCGGCTCGCCGTCGATGCGCCGGCCCATGGCGTGCACGCTCCCGTCCTGGGGCCGGTGCACGCCGGCGACCGTCCGCAGCAGGCTCGACTTGCCCGCGCCGTTGGGGCCGACGAGCGTGACGATCTGGCCGGCCCTGACCACGAGGCTCACGCCCTGCAGCGCGCGGATGCGCCCGTACGCGAGGTGGACGTCCCGGACCTCGAGCATGGGCGCGGCGTCGGTCACGCGTCGGCTCCCAGGTAAGCCGCCAGCACCTCGGCATCCCGCCGCACGGTCTCCGGGCTGCCCTCGGCGATCTTGCGTCCGTAGTTGAGGACCGTGATCCGGTCCGACACCTGCATGACGAGGCTCATGTGGTGCTCGGTGAGGAGCACGGTGACGCCGCGGTCGCGGATCTTCATGATCAGCCGGTTCGCGTCCTGGATCTCCGTGGGCGTCATCCCGGCCGCCGGCTCGTCGAGGAGGAGCAGGCGCGGTTCGGTGGCCAGGGCGCGCGCGATCTCGAGCCGGCGCTGCTCGACGAGCGTGAGCTCGTCGGCCGCGACGTCCCGCTTGGCCGCCAGCCCGACGAGCTCCAGCAGCGCCTCGGCGCGCCGCACGGTCGCGCGCTCCGCGCGCGACGGTCGCCAGGGCCACCGGGCGACGGCGGCCAGGAAGCCGCCCGACGTCCGGCAGTGGGCCCCCACCATGACGTTCTCAACCGCGGTCATCTCGCGGAAGAGCCGGATGTTCTGGAAGGTGCGCGCCACGCCGCGGGCGGTGATGCGGTCGGCCCGCCAGCCGGTGACGTCCTGGCCCTCGAACGTCAGCCGCCCCGCGCTCGGTGCCAGCACGCCGGTGACGAGGTTGAAGAGCGTCGTCTTGCCGGCGCCGTTCGGCCCGATCACGGCGTGGATGGCGCCAGGGTCGACGACCAGATCGACCTCGGCCACGGCGGTGAACCCGCCGAACGACTTCGTCAGGCCCTCGACCGCGAGCACGCTAAGCGGCCGCGGTCACGCGTCGGGCGTGCCGGGAATCAGGCGAGGCCGCGGGCGGCCGATCAGGCCCCACGGGCGCCAGATCATCATGGCGACCAGCAGGGTGCCGAAGAAGGTCATGCGCCACTCCTGGATGACGCGCAGGAGCTCGGGCAGGAGCGTGACGGCGGCGGCCCCCGCCACCGCGCCCCAGAAGCTCCCCATCCCGCCGAGCAGCACGATGATGAAGATCTCGGCGGAGCGATGGAAGCCGAACTGCGCGGAGTCGATGAAGAGCGCGTAGTGGGCGTAGAGCGCCCCGCCCAGGCCCGCGATGAGGGCGCCGACGCCGAACGCGGCCAGCTTGAGCCGCGTCAGCTCGATGCCCATGACCTCGGCGGCCAGCTCGTCCTCGCGCAGCGCCTCGAGGGCGCGGCCGATGCGCGAGCCGCGAATTTGCGCGAAGAACAGCAGCAGCACCACCACGGTCACCGTCACGCCGGTCAGGGTGGTGGCCTGGTGGATCCCGCCGAAGCCCGAGGCCGCGCCGGTCGGCTCGAAGTTCAGGAAGAAGATGCGGACGATCTCGCCGAAGCCCATCGTGAGGATCAGCAGGTAGACGCCCTTGATCCTGAGGGCGGGAAACCCGACGGCGAGGCCGGCCAGCGCGGCCAGGAGCGCGCCGACGGCCAGCGCGAGGGGGAACGGCGCACCGTACCAGGTGGTGAGCGCGGCCGAGGCATAGGCGCCGATGGCCATGAAGCCGCCCTGACCGAGCGAGAGCAGGCCGGCCGAGACGGGCAGGGCCAGGCTCAGCGCGAGCACCGTGTTGATGCCCAGGAAGATCAGCACCGATTCCGTGTACGGATCGATCACACGCGACTCTCGACCGCCTCCGCGGAGCCGAACAGTCCCTGCGGCCGCAGGAGCAGGATCGCGATCATCATCGCGAAGGCGAAGGCGTCGCGGTAGGACGAGGCCAGGTACGCCACGCTGAGCACCTCGATCACGCCGAGCGCCATGCCCCCCAGCATGGCGCCGTGGATGTTGCCGAGCCCGCCGATGAGCATGATGGCCAGGCCCTTGACGCCCATGTCGATGCCCATGAACGGCGAGATGGCGTTGAAGGAGAGCCCGACCAGCACGCCGGCGGCCCCACCCAGCGCGGAGGCGATGGCGAAGGTGAGCAGGATGATGCGCGTCGTGTTGATGCCGAGCAGGCGCGCGGTCAGCAGATTCTCCGCCGTCGCCCGCATGGCCATGCCCAGCCGCGTGCGGGCCACGAAGACGTGGAGGGCGATCATCAGGGCCAGCGCGACGCCGAGGATGAGGAGCTGCAGCGACGTCACCGTCAACGGGCCCAGGCGGAACGTCACCGGCTCGAGCCGGTGCGGGAACCCCACCAGCTCACTGCCGAACAGGCGCGTGGCCACCTCCTGCAGGACGATGCCGACCCCGATGGTGCTGATCATCGGGGCCAGGAAGTGGCCGCCACGCGCGCGGATCGGCCGGAACGCCACCAGCTCGATCAGGACGCCCAGCAGCGCGGTGCCGAGCAGCGCGCCGACCAGCGCCGGCACCACGCCGCCGCCGGTCCACAGCACGACGTAGAGCCCGATGAAGGCGCCGATCATGAAGACCTCGCCGTGCGCCAGGTGCACGAGGTGCAGCACCCCGAAGACCAGCGTGTAGCCGATCGCGATCAGGGCGTAGGTGCTGCCCAGCATCACCCCATTGACGACCTGCTGCAGCAACACGGCTCAGCGCACCAGCTCGAACCTGCCGTTCTTCACGACGAGCACGAACGGCTCCAGCACGGCGTCGCCGTCCGCGTTGATGGCGATGGAGCCGGTGATCCCCGGGTAGCCCTTCACACCCGTCCAGCAGTCCTTGAGGCGCTCGCGGTCACGGGCCAGGTCGTCGGGCTGGTTGGTGACCCCCGCCTTCTCGATGCACTGCTTGGTGATGAAGAGGCTGTCGTAGATGAGCGTGGCGGCGTTGTTGGGCGTCTTGCCGCTCTTCGTGTACTCCGCCACCCACGCCGCGACCCTCGTGTCGGGGTTGTCGGCCCAGAACGGATTGACGACCATGACGCCCTCGCCGGCCGGGCCCGCGATCTCGATGAACTTCGCCTCGCTCATGCCGAGGGCGCCGATGACCGGCTGCTGGAGGCCCTGCTTGCGGATCTCGCGGACGACATTGCCGCCCTCGTTGTAGAGGCCGACGACCACGATGCCGTCCGGGCTCAGCCCCTTGACCTTCGTGACCTGGGCCGAGAAGTCGATGTCGCCCGTCTGGAACGAGATGTTGTCGATCACCTCGATGCCCTTGGCCTTGAGCACGCCGGGGAAGACCTGGGTACCGTCGGCCTTGGTGAAGGCGTCCTTCGTGTCGGTGAGGACGACGACCTTCTTGATCTGGCCCTTGTTCGCGGCCTGCCAGCGGTCGACGAGCGGGCCGTTCAGCTTGTCGGACGTGAGCGCCATCCGGAACGCCCACGGCCGGTTCTTGGCCGCGATGCCGGGCTTGGCCGCCGCGGCGGTGATGATCGGCGTCTTGCCCTGGTTGGCGATCGGGAAGGCCACCTCGCACTCGGCCGAGAAGAAGGGCCCGAGGACGAGCAGGACCTTGTCGCTGTGGATGAGCTTGCGCGTGAGATTGATGGCCTCGGGGTTGTCGCCCCGGGTGTCGTAGACGATCAGCTTGACCGCCTCGCCCTTGATCTTGAGCTTTTCCAGCTCGGCCTCGGCCATCCGCAGCCCCACCTCCTGGGTGATGCCGTACTGCGAGGCCTTGCCGCTGAGCGGCAGCAGCACACCGATCTTGATCTCGGCCATCGCCGGCGACAGCGCGCCGGCGGCGAGCGAGAGGGTCGCAGCGAGGACGAGGGCGTGGGAGAGTCCGCGTCTGACCATCGAGAAAGCCTCCTGTGGGGACGTCGGCGGTTAGGTCCCGAGCACGCCCACGTCGTGGACGGGGCGGCCGCCGACAAGGGTTGCCAGCACCTGGGTCTCGGGGATCCGGTCTTCGGGAATCGTCATGATGTCCTGGGAGAGCACGACGAGGTCGGCGAGCTTGCCCGGCTCGAGCGAGCCGAGGTCGTCCTCCCAGAACGTCACGGCGGCGCCGTGCACCGTATAGAGGCGCAACGCCTCGGCACGCGAGAGCCTCTGCCTCGGCGTGCTCAGCGTCTCGCCCGTCAGGCCGTCGCGGCGGGCGAGCATCTGCCAGAACGCGAACATCGGCTGGTACGGCTTGCCGTCGGTCGACTGCACGACCGGGATGCCGGCCTCCAGCCAGGGCTTGAAGGGGATGGCATCCTGCGCCAGCTCGCGGCCGAACGAGCGGACGTAGACGGACCCGTACAGCCAGAGGAAATTGGTGGTGCTCGTGGGAATCACGCCGAGACGGCGGCACGTGGCCATGTTCTCGGGGCTGGGGAACTGACAGTGTTCGATCACCCAGCGCTTGCCGCGGATGGGGATCTCGCGATCGATCTCCTCGTACATGGCCAGGATCTTGTCAATGGCGGCGCCGCCCGCGCACTGCACCTGCACCCGGAGATTCGCGCGGGCGGCGCTCCAGAGGATGGCCCGAAACGTCTCGTCCGTCGTCAGCTGCACACCGTTCCATTTGGTTCCGCGGGCCCCCACGTACGGCTCGCGCATCAGGGACGCGCCGATGGCGGAGGCGCTGTCGAACGAGAAGCCGAGCCCGCCGAACTTGAGCAGGTCGTCGCCGAAGCCGGGACCGGCCGCGTACTTCGACGTCTCTCGGATCAGCGCCTCGCCCGCCGTGGGATCGCCGTAGAGCGGCACCGGGTAGGAGATCACGAAGTACGTGCGGATCGTCAGCTCGCCCGCGGACCACAGCCGGAGGTAGGCGCGCTGCTGCTCGGCCGACACGCCGTGCCCCTCATAGATCGTCGTGATCCCGGCGGCATTGAAGGCCTTCATCCCGGCCCGCACCGACTCGACGATGTCGGCCTGCGTGAGCCGCGGCAGCATGGGGATGAGCGCCCGGTCCGGCTTGAAGCTGTTGTACGCGTCGGGGATGAGCTTGGGGAAGTTGTAGTCCTCGAAGTGCCCGGTGGGCTCCCCCTTGTCGTCGAGGGCGATCGTCACCCCGTCCGGCGCCTTCGTGTCGCGGGTGATCCCCGCCACCCGGAGCGCGGCCGTGTTGGCGAAGGCGTGGCCGGGCGCGGCGAGGATGGCCGGCTCGATGTAGACGGGGTTGTCGGGCGCCACGCGGTCGAGGTCGTGGCGCGTGGGCCAGCGGCCCTCCTTCAGGAGCCCGGGCATCTTGAAGAGGTCCGGCTCGACGCCGATGGGGTTGCACACGATCCACTCGCCGGGGCGGCGCCGCGCGACCTCGGCCCGCAGCACGGTGAGGATCTCGTCGATCGAGCGGACGGCGTCGAACGACGGGCGGATCAGGCCGAGCCCCACCATGTCCATGTGGGGGTGGCCGTCGATGAACCCCGGCAGGACCGCGCGGCCGCCGAGCGCGACCTGGCGCGTGCCCGGCCCCGCGAGTCGACGGACCTCGTCGTTGCGCCCCACCGCGACGATGCGGCCGTTCCGGATCGCCAGCGCCTCGACGACCCGATCGGCGGCGTCGACGGTGTAGACGCGCGCATCGTGCAGGATCAGGTCGGGATGTGGGTTCGCGGTCATCTCGGGCCTCCGGCCAGCGGTGGCGGTGATTCTACCGCAGCGGGCGGAGCGCAAGGCCGTCGTGCAGGATGTGTGGTTGGTGGCGGTGGGAGGAATTGAACCTCCGACACGGGGCTTATGAGACCCCTGCTCTGCCGCTGAGCTACACCGCCGTGATGAGGGAAGTCGCGCAGTTGCGGAGGGAGATTCTACCGCAGCGGTCGCCGATGTGCCCGAAAACGTGCCCGCGCGTCCTCGGCCGTCGGCGCCCTCGGCGACGGGCCCGGACGCGCCGGCACCCTCGCGCGGTGGTCGAGCCTTTGCTATATAATCCGCACGGGCAATCGGACAGCAGCCCTGAATTCAGCGACTCTACGTCTGGCCGGGTACGGGTACGGCTCGGAGGAATCGTCACATGCAGTTCCGCATGACTCCTTGGCAGGACGCGACTGTGCTTCGGACCAATGATGTCGAGGACGAGGACGACGGGTTCGAGGACGAGGACGCGGACGAGGACGAGGACGAAGAGCTCGACGAGGACGACGCCGACGACAAAGACGCAGACGACGACGACCTGGACACCGACGACGAGGAGGACGATCTCGACGAGGACGACGACGACCTGGACGACGATGATCTGGACGACGACGAGCTCGATGATGACGACGACGATGACGACGATGACGATGACGACGATGACGATGACGACGACGAGTAGCTCCTCACGCGACTAGGAGGCCGCGGGCAATGGCACTACTCAGTGGTGACGGCTGGCTGTTCCTCCTGCGGTGGTTCCACTTCCTCGCCGGGATCGCCTGGATCGGCATGCTGTACTACTTCAACTTCGTCCAGACGCCCTTCTTCGGTAGCAAGTTCGTGGCCGACAACGCGGCCGTCCGCAGCGGCATCGTCCGCGGCGGCCTTCTGAACACCGCGTTGTGGTGGTTCCGCTGGGGCGCGATGTTCACGTTCATCACGGGCTGGCTCTACATCCTGCACGTCGCCTTCGCCAAGTACGGCGGCATCGCGGGGTTCTTCGCGACGTCGTACGGCTGGAAGATCTTCTTCGGCGGCATGCTCGGCACCACGATGTGGGCCAACGTCTGGTTCGTCATCTGGCCGGGGCAGCAGGTCGTCATGGCCTCCGCCGAGCAGGTGGCCACCGGCGGTCAGGCCATTCCGGAGGCGGCGGCCCGAGGCGCCAGGGCCGGCCTCGCGTCGCGGACGAACACCATGCTCTCCATCCCGATGCTGTTCTTCATGGGTGCGGCGTCGCACCTGGCGATGCCCGACCCGGTCAGCGCCGGGGCGAAGTGGGGGGCGCTGATCCTCCTGGCCATCGTCATCATCGCCGTGGAGTTCAACGCGCTGGCCGGCCCGGCCGCACCCGCCACCGGCGGCAAGAAGATCTTCGCCACCCTGAACGGCACGTTCTGGGTGGGCTTCATCCTCACCGCGATCCTCTACTTCGTGCTCGCCGCCATCCTCGGCTAGACGTCGAGGGGGACTGGGGGCCATCTTGGGCCCCCAGTCCTCATCAGTTCTTCAGGTAGGCGGCGAGCGCGTCGATCTGCGGGGCGAGCTGGGGCTGGGGCGGCATCACGGCGGTGGGCCGCTTGGGCGTGTACCCCGGGGGGTAGCTCCCCTTCATGATCTTCGCTTCCAGCAGCTCGCGCGACGCTCCCTTGACCGGGGGCCCGACCGGGCCGGGCAGGGCCGGGTCCGAGGCATGACACGCCGTGCACTGCGAGAGGAACACCTGACGGCCGCGCTCGGCCTGAGGGTCGGTGGGCTCGCCCCCGCACGCGCTCATCGTCAGTCCCACCGCGGCGAGCAGCACGAGCCGTCCGGTCCTCACGCGAGGTCCTCGGCGAGCCGCCGCCGCACGGCGGGCTCCAGCACGGTCCGGCCCCGGTCGCCGGGGTGGTCGCACGCCAGCGCGACGGCGGCGTCGGCGAATGCGCCGCGGGCGGCGGGCGGGAGCGCGAACCGGACGAAGTGCACGGCCGAGAGCTTTCCCAGCTCCTCGTCGGAGTGCCCGGCCTCGAACACGCCGGGAACCACGTGGGGGCCGACCTCCAGGCGCACGTGCCCGCCGACGTCGATGCCGAGCAGCGTGTCGAGCACGGGCTTGACCTGGGCGGCCTCGCCGATCTCGATGAACATCGTCGCGGCCAGCTCCCCGGGCCGGGGCAGGAGCGAGTTGTAGACCTCGACCTCCTCGGCGATGCGGGCGTCGTCGACGATCCGCTCGGCGCGGACCATCTCCTGGATCTGGAACCACACGGTCTCGTGGTTCTCGAACACGAACGACAGGTACCGGCCGACGCTCACCCGGCGCTCGCGCTTGAGCTCGATGACCGCGCGCCGCCGCGCCTCGCGGACCCTTTCGTACTCGACCAGGTTCAGGATCTCGGCGGTGGTGATGGGCCTCATGTCTCGTCGAGTCCGTAGGCCTGGGCGAGCACCTGGATGGGGTGACGCGCCTCGGCGCCGGTGCCCTGGCCGATCTGCAGCGCGGCCAGCGGGCAGTCGGTCGCGACGGTGGCGGCTCCCTCGGCCTTGACGGCGTCGAAGAGCGGCTGGGCCACCTTCATCGACAGGTCGAAGTACTGGGTCTTGAAGCCCCAGGTGCCGTCGACGGCCGAGCAGCGCTCGATCACCTTCACCGTCGCGCCGGGGATCGCGCGCAGCACGTCGGCCGACTTGGTGCCGATGTTCTGCGCCCGCAGGTGGCACGGCACGTGGTAGGTCACGGCGCCGACGGGCCGGGTGAAGCGCGTGTCCAGCGCCCCCTCGGCGTGGAGCCGTCCCAGGTACTCGAAGAGGTCGCGCGTGTGCCCGGCGACGAGCCGGGCGTCCTCGGAGCCGTCGAGCCAGGGGTACTCCTGCTTCAGCATGTAGCTGCACGTCGGCCCCGGCGAGACGATCTCCCGTCCCTCGCGCACGGCGGCGGCCAGCGTGCGGACGTTGTCCCGCACGAGCGCACGGCACTGGTCCACGGCGCCGCCGTCGAGGTACGGCATCCCGCAGCAGCGCTGCTCGGGCACCGACACGTCGACGCCGTTACGCTCGAGCACGCGCACCGCCGCCCGCCCGATGGCGGGCGCGTTGTACTCGACCGTGCACGTGGCGAACAGGGCGACCTTGCGCGTGGTCGTCCGGCCGCCCTCGGCCGCGGCCGGCTTCGCGGTCGACTTGAACCACGAGGAGAACGTCGGCCGATGGAACCGCGGCAGCGTGCGGTCCCGGTGGATGCCGGCGACCGACTGCAAGAAGGCGCGGTGGACGGCGAGCTCGTTCATCCAGTTGGAGAGCGGCGCCGTGAGGCTACCCAGCTTGCCGACGAGGTCGGTGTTGCCGAGCATCCGGTCCTGGAACGTCACCCCGCTCCGGCGGGCCTCGGCGGCGCGCGCCCGCAGCATCAGCCGCGGAAAGTCGACCGCCCACCGGTGCGGCGGCGTGTACGGGCAGTGGTTGTAGCAGAGCTTGCACTGGTAGCAGAGGTCGACGACCTCCTTCACGTCGCCGGTCGGCAGCTTCTCGACGTCCCCGTCCACCGCCTCGACGTCCAGCCGATCGAACATGACCTTGAACGAGGGGCACAGCGGCAGGCAGCGCCGACACCCCGCGCAGATGTCGTACACGCGACGGAGCTCGGCGTCGACCTTGCCGAGGTCCCAGAACTCCGCCTTCTTCAGATCGAGCGCCGGATCGTCAGTCATGGTGGCTCAGAGATCGGGCGGACATGGGCGTGTGAGAGATCGCTGACCGAGGGCGCACGGGCGGGACGCGGTCCGGGTCCGCCGACCAGACTCCCACGCCGCCCGCGCGCCCGGGCGCGGCTAGATCGCCTCCGACGGCTCCTTGCCGGCGATCTGCGTGAGCCCCTTGTTGAAGCGGCCGGCGTGCGACTTCTCGGCCTTGGCCAGCGTCTCGAACCACTCGGCCAGCTCGGCCAGCCCCTCGTCGCGCGCGGTCTTGGCCATCCCCGGATACATCTGCGTGTACTCGTACGTCTCGCCGGCGGCCGCGGCCTTGAGGTTCTTCTCCGTCTTGCCGATCGGCTCCCCGGTCGCCGGGTCGCCGACCTCCTTGAGGAAGTCGAGGTGGCCGAAGGCGTGGCCCGTCTCGGCGTCGGCCGTGTCCTTGAAGAGGCCCGCGATGTCGGGATACCCCTCGATGTCCGCGACGCGGGCGAAGTAGAGGTAGCGGCGGTTGGCCTGCGACTCACCCGCGAATGCTTCCTTCAGGTTCTCGAAGCTCTTGGTCCCCTTCAGGCTACGCCCTGCCATGGCTCCTCCTTGGCTGTGGTGGACGGGAGCGATCGCCGCGACGCCGGCAGGCCCCGCAGTGACCGTAGAACTCGATCCGCTGCACGAGCACCTCGAACCCGGTGCGCGACGCCACCCGGGCCCGGGCGCCGCTCGCGTCCCCGGCCGGGAGGTCGTAGATGCCGCCGCACGCCACGCACGTGAAGTGGTCGTGGGGCGCGGTGTTGCCGTCGAAGCGCATGCCCGTCAGGTCGGCCCGCTCGGTGAGCAGGCCCTCGGCGGCGAGCATGCGAAGGTTGCGATACACGGTGGCGAGGCCCACGCGCGGCAGACGGCGGCGGACCTGGCGGTACACCATGGCCGCGGAGGGGTGCGCGTCGCTGGCGCGCACGGTGTCGAGGATCACCCGCCGGGGACGCGTGAGCCGCTTGCCGCGCGCGTGGAGCGCCACGGCGGGCGTCTCGTCGGCGGCCCGCTTCTTGGTAATCATTCTCAACTGGCGAAGGCGGCCGGATTGTACCGGCGCAACCTCCAGCGTGTCAACGCGCGGGCGGGCCGCCGCGCGCGGGGCGGACGTCAGGCGCGCAGGCGGTCGCGGGCGGCGGCGAAGTCGATGATGCGGGCGGGGCCCACCGACGGGCGCGGCAGCGCGAGGATCAGGTCGGCGCGCTGCTCCAGGAACGTGGCATCGGCCTCCATCGGCGCGCGGCCGAACCGGCGCACGGCGCCGATGACCTCGGCCGCGGTCAGCCGCAGGCGCCACCAGAACGCGAGCAGGCGCAGGTGCAGGGCGGAGGGCCGCGGCGGGCGGGCATGCCCCTCGAGGACAGGCGCCGGCGGCGCCAGGTAGTACACGTTCGAGATCGGGCCGGTGGTGCTCATCGCAGTCCCCGCTCCTCCATCAGTGCGGACATCCGGCGCCACGCGCCGCTCAGGACGTCGTCCAGCGCCGCCTCCGCCCGGTAGGCGGCGATCGTCGCCGAGACCCGCTCGCGTGTCGAGACCGCGTCCTCGGCCCGGCGCCGCGCGTCAGCGGACGCGCTGCCGAGCGTCTGTCGCGCCTCGTCGAGCGAGGCCAGCACGTTCCGGGCGGTGTCAATCTGGACACCGACGGCCGCCGGCCGCGAGGTCGGGCCTGCCAGCACCACCGGGCGGCGCGTGGGGGCGGCGGTGATCGAGGTGGCGAGCACGATCTCCGGACGCCACAGCGACACGGCCGGGGCCGTGGCGATCCGGCGTCGGGGAGAGGCGAGGTCGAGCGCGCGTGGGGACGACGTCTTCATGGCGTTCTTCGTAGGGCAACCCGAGTGCCACGGCCCGTAGCCCTTCAACCCTTGGAAATGACGAGGGTTGATCGAACGACGATTCCGGGCCGACGGGGAGGATCTCCCGGGGGGCGGGAGGAACTCCCCGGCTATCGTGACGGGTTGGCTAACGCGACTGGGTGATCTTGAAGTCGCGGATCTTCTTGTTGAGCGTCTTGATGTCCACCTCGAGCACACGGGCCGTCCGGGCCTTGTTCCAGCCGGTGGCGTTGAGGACGCGCTCGACGTGGCGGCGCTCGACCTCGGCGAGCGGCGTGAGCACCTCGTCCGTCGCCGCGGCGGCGGCGGGCTCCCTCGACTCCGTCGGGGCCGTTGGGGCCGGCGGCGCGGCCGGGGCCTCGGTGCCCTTGAACTCCCCGGGCAGGTCTTCCGCGCGCACCTCCAGGCCCTCGCGCAGGATGTGCATGCGCTCGATGAGGTTCCGCAGCTCGCGGATGTTGCCCGGCCAGCCGTAGTCGACGAGGCGGCTCATCGCGTCCGGCGCGAAGCGAAGACCGGCGCCGCCGCGGCCGCGCGCGGCGAGGAAGTGCTCGACGAGGAGCGGGATGTCATCCCGGCGGGTGCGCAGCGGGGGCACCGAGATCCCGATCGTGCTCACGCGGTAGAAGAGGTCCCAGCGGAACCGGCCCTCGGCCGCCTCCCGCGACAGGTCCTTGTTGGTGGCGGCCACCACGCGCGCGTCCACGTGGAAGAGGCGCTCCTCGCCGACCCGGCGCACCTCGCCGGAGTCCAGCACGCGCAGCAGCCGGACCTGCATGGCCGGCGACATCTCGCCGATCTCGTCCAGGAAGAGCGTGCCGCCGTTGGCGGCCTCGAAGAGGCCGACCCGGGAGGTGATGGCCCCGCTGAACGCGCCCTTCTTGTGCCCGAACAACTCGCTCTCGAGCAGCGTGTCGGGCAGCGCGCCGCAGTTGATCGACACGAACGGGCGCGCGGCGCGCCGCGACTGGAGGTGGATGCTGCGGGCGACCAGCTCCTTGCCGGTCCCGCTCTCGCCGTGCACGAGCACGGGGCTGTCACTCGCCGCGACCCGCGTGATCAGGGCGAGGAGGTCGCGGATCTCCTGGCTGTGGCCCACGATGGTCGGCAGCCCGTCGCGACGGTTGACGACCTCCTTGAGCGCCGAGTTCTCGCGCCGTAGCGCCTTCTTCTCGGCGGCCTTGGCGACGACCTCACGCAGCTCGGCGTTCTTGCACGGCTTGGGGATGAAGTCGTAGGCGCCGAGCCGCATCGCCTGCACCGCCGTCTCGACGTCGGCGTTGGCGGTGAGGACGATCAGCTCGGTGTCGATCTCGGCGGCGCGCGCCCAGCGGAGGACGTCGAGCCCCGAGTGGTCGGGCATCTGCACGTCGACGACGGCGACGTCGAACTCCTCGCGGCCGAGCAGGGCCATGCCCTCGGCGCCCGACGCCGCCTCCGTGACAGTGGCGCCGGCGTCGCTCTCCAGCACCGCGGCCAGCAGGCCGCGGACGTCGGCGTCATCATCGACGACGAGGACGTGCACGGCGGTCGCCATCTGGCGTGATCATAGCACTTCCAGTAGACTCTCCTTCTCAGGAGGACCGGCCGAATGCCCCGACCCTCGGGGCTCCGGATCGAGGGAGCCCGGCAGAACAACCTCAAGAACATCTCGCTCGAGATTCCCCACGATCGGCTCACCGTCGTCACCGGCGTCTCCGGCTCTGGCAAGTCGTCGCTGGCCTTCGACACCCTCTTCGCCGAGGGGCAGTGGCGGTACATCGAGTCTCTCTCGAGCTACGCGCGCATGTTCCTCGATCGCGTCGACCGGCCCGACGTGGACAAGATCGAGCAGATCCGGCCGGCGGTCGCCCTCGAGCAGAAGAACCCCGTTCGCACCGCGCGCTCCACGGTGGGGACCGCGACCGAGGTGTACGACTACCTGCGGCTGCTGTACGCGAAGATCGGCCGCGTCCACTGCCCCCAGTGCGGCGAGCCCGCGGCCTCGCACTCCCCCGAGTCGATCGCCGACACCCTCCTGGCCGAGCACGCCGGCGCCCGCGCGCTGATCACCTTCCCGCTGCCCGTGCCGGCGGGCCAGCCGGCCGCCGAGCTGTGGGCGGGCCTCACGCGGCGGGGCTTCGCGCGCGTCCTGGTGGACGGCGTCACCTGCGACCTCGCCGCGCCGCCGCCGGCCTCGGTCGAGGGCGTCATCGCCGTCGTGCTGGACCGGCTCGTGCTGAACCCGGCTTCCCGCGGACGGCTGGTGGAGTCGGTCGAGGGCGCGCTGCGCGAGGGCAGCGGCCAGGTCGCGGTGGAGCTCGTCGACGGCGGCCGGCGCGTGTTCGCCGAGGCGTTCCGCTGCGGCGGCTGCGGCACCGCGCTCGAGCGGCCGCAGCCCATGCTGTTCTCGTTCAACCATCCGCTGGGGGCCTGCGCCGAGTGCAAGGGCTTCGGCAACGTCCTCAAGTACGACGAGGCGCTCGTCGTCCCCGACCCGACGCTGAGCCTCGCCGGCGGGGCCGTGGAGCCGTGGACGCACCCCTCCGGCCGCTGGTACCAGCGCGAGCTGCTCAAGGCGGCCCGGCGCGCAGGGCTCGACTCGACGCGGGCGTGGCAGGAGCTCGAGCCGTCGGAGCGCGCCCTCGTCTACGAGGGCGACGGCAAGTTCCCCGGCATCACCGGGTTCTTCGAGGAGATCGAGTCCTACCGGTACAAGCTGCACGTGCGGGTGTTCCTGTCGCGCTACCGCAGCCAGTCGCCGTGCCCGGTCTGCCGGGGCGCGCGGCTCAAGCCGCCGGCGCTGGCGGTGCGCGTGGCCGGGCTCACGATCGCCGAGTTCACGGCGCTCACGATCGAGGAGATCGCCGCCGTTCTGGCCGACCTCAAGCTCACCGCCTGGGAGGCCGCGGTCGGCCGCGAGATCCTCCGTCAGCTCGGGGCCAAGCTCACCTTCCTGCTGCGCGTGGGCCTCGGCTACCTCACGCTGGCCCGCCAGACGCGCACGCTGTCGGGGGGAGAGGCCCAGCGGATCAACCTCGCCAACCAGCTCGGCTCGCAGCTGGTGGGCACACTGTACGTGCTCGACGAGCCGTCGATCGGTCTGCACGCGCGCGACACCATGCGGCTGGCCGACCTCTGCCGCGAGCTGGCCCAGGCCGGCAACACCGTCGTCGTCGTCGAGCACGACCGCGGCTTCATCGAGGCCGCCGACCACGTGATCGAGCTGGGGCCCGGCTCGGGCGAGCGCGGCGGGGAGATCGTCTTCGCCGGACCGCAGGCGGAGTTCCGCAAGTCGACGCGCTCGCTGACCGCCCGCTACCTCTCGGGGCGGGAGACGATCCCGGTGCCGCTGGTGCGGCGCCCGGGCCGGCGCCAGCTCGTCCTCACCGGGGCGCGCGAGCACAACCTCAAGGACGTGACGCTGCGGATCCCGCTCGGCACGCTCACGGTCGTCACCGGCGTGTCCGGCTCCGGCAAGTCCACGCTCGTGCACGACACGCTCTACCGGGCGGTGGCCCGCGCCTTCAAGTCCGACTTCCAGTCGCCCGGGGCGTACCAGGCGCTGCTCGGGCTCGAGTACCTCAAGGGCGTGCGGCTCATCGACCAGGAGCCGATCGGGCGGACGCCGCGCTCGAACCCGGTCACGTACGTGAAGGCGTTCGACGAGATCCGCAAGCTCTACGCCGCGCTGCCGCGCGCGAAGGCGCTCGGGCTCGGGGCCGGCGCGTTCTCGTTCAACGTTCCCGGCGGGCGCTGCGAGTCGTGCCAGGGCGACGGCTTCCAGAAGCTCGAGATGTACTTCTTCGAGGATGTCTACGTCTCCTGCCAGGAGTGCGAGGGGCGCCGCTACCGGCCGGAGGTGCTCGGCGTGAAATACCGCGGCCGCTCGATCGGCGACGTGCTCCGCATGACCGTCGACGAGGCCGTCGACTTCTTCGCGGGGCAGCAGACCCTCGCGCGCCGGCTCCGCGTCATGCAGGACGTCGGCCTCGGCTACCTGCGCCTGGGCCAGCCGGCCACGACGCTGTCGGGCGGCGAGGCGCAGCGGCTCAAGATCGCCGCCGAGCTCGGCGGCCGCGCCACCGGCGACGTCCTCTACGTCCTCGACGAGCCCACGACCGGCCTGCACCTCGACGACGTCAAGAAGCTGCTCGGCGTCCTCAACCGTCTCGTCGACGCCGGCAACACCGTGCTCGTCGTCGAGCACCACCTCGACGTCGTGAAGTCCGCCGACCACGTCGTCGACCTCGGCCCCGAGGGCGGCGACGCCGGCGGCGAGATCGTCGCCGAGGGTCCGCCCGAGCAGATCATGCAGACGCCGGGGTCCTACACCGGAAAGTTCCTCACCGAGGTACTGCCGAAGGCAAACGGCAAGCGGTAGTGGTAGCCCGCTCGCGGCCAGGGGTGGGCGCCGGGCCGTGGCGTGCGTCGACCGCGGGCGCGCCTGTCGCCGTAACTCGCTCCGGACGCGGCTCGCTCGCCCCCCATCCGTCCACTGGACTGGGGGCTCCGAAATGGCCCCCAGACCCCCCATCGCTCGGGACGCCCCGGCGTAGCCGTGGCGCCCCTCGGGAAGACGTCGCGTCCACGGCGGCTCGCACGCCACGTCGTGCGGTCGAACGGCGACGACGGCTCGCCATGAGAGCGCGCCCGCGGGCGACGCGCGCCACGGCCCGGCGAGTGCCCCCGGCCGCGCGCGAACGCCCCTGAGATGGCTTAGTGCGAGTCTTCTACGGCTGGAAGGTCCTCGCTGCGGCGTTCGTGATCTTGTTCACGGCGTATGGGGCGCAGTATTCGTTTGGGGTGTTCTTCAATGCGTTGGTGCAGGAGTTTGGGTGGAGTCGGGCGAGTCTTTCGGGGGTGTTCTCGCTCTATGCGTTCGGGTATTCGATCTATGGGTTTCCGGCGGGGCGGCTGACTGACGTCTGGGGGCCGACGCGGGTCATCGTGTGCGGGGCGGTGTTTCTAGGTGGGGCGCTCGCGGCGATGGCGGTGGTGAGTGAGCTGTGGCAGCCGTACGTGTTCTACGGCGTCGTCGCGGCGATCGGCATGGGGACCGCGTACGTACCGTGCAACGGCACGGTCGTGAAGTGGTTCACCCGTCGGCGGGGGCTCGCGGTGGGGCTGGCCTCGAGCGGCGGCAGCATGGGGACATTCGTGATGCCCCCGCTCGCCCAGCTGGCGGTCGGCGCGCTCGGCTGGCGCGGCGCCTACCTGCTGCTCGGCGCCATCGTCTTCACGGTCCTCACGAGCGCAGCACCGCTCCTGCGGCGCGACCCGGAGTCGATGGGCCTGCACCCCGACGGCGACGCCGCGCCGCCGACGGCGACGCGCGTCGTCACGGGCGGCGGCCTGACCCTGGCCGAGGCGATGCGCACCCGCACGTTCTGGCGCCTGGCCGTCGCGTTCGCGGCGACGTGGATCCCCGTCTTCATCCCGCTCGTCCACCTGGTGCCCCTCGCGCGCGACCTCGGTCACGCACCGATGCACGCGGCCGCCGCGGTCAGCGTCGTCGGCGCCGGCGCCGTGCTCGGCCGCCTCGTGATGGGCCTGGTGTCGGACCGGATCGGACGGCGACCGACGATCGCGCTCGGGATGGGGCTGCAGGCGGTGGCGTTCACGTCGTTCACGGTGGCGCAGGGGCTACCGTCGCTCTACGCGGCCGCCCTGCTCTTCGGCTTCTCGTACGGCACGGTCTCGACGCTCTTCCCCGCGATCGTCGGCGACTTCTTCGGGCGCGCGCACGCCGCCACGATCGTCGGCTCGCTGTTCGCGCTGGCCGGGTGCATGGCCGCGTGGGGCCCGCTGTTGGCCGGCGCCAGCTACGACGCCAGCGGCAGCTATCGCGCGGCGTTCCTGCTGGCGGCCGGCCTCAACCTCGTCGCGGTCGTGCTGGTGGCCGGATGCCGCCCGCCCCGCCGGCCCGTCGCCGAAGCAGCGGCCTGAGCGACCGCGCTATACTCCGCCGGGACGATCACGGCAGCCGAGGAGTCTCGATGAGTCTTCGCGACAAGTACTGCATCGTGGGCGTGGGCGAGACCGAGTATTCACGCGGGTCGGGGCGCTCGACCCGCGCCATGGCGGTCGAGGCCGTCCGCAAGGCCATCCTCGACGCCGGGCTCAAGGCGAGCGACGTGGACGGGATGCTCGACTACCAGGGGGGCGACTCCACGCTGGCGCCGCACGTCGCGCCCGATCTGGGCATCCGCCTGAACTTCTACATGGACGTGATGGGCGGCGGCTCGTCGACGGAGGCGCTGGTCGGCCTGGCCATGGGCGCGATCGAGGCCGGGATGTGCAAGACGGTGGCGATCTACCGCTCGATGAACGGCTACTCGGAGTTCCGCATCGGCGGCACCGGGGCTCGGGCCGCCCAGCCCGTCCGCGGGCTCGACCTCGCCCAGGTGCCCTTCGGCATGCGGAGCGCCGGGCAGAACTTCGCGCTCACGTTCATGCGCCACATGTACGACTACGGCACGACCTCCGAGCAGGTCGCCCACGTCAAGGTGGCCCACAGCAAGCACGCCTCCCAGAATCCGAAGGCGCTGCTCAAGGACCGGGTGACCGTCCAGGACGTCGTCAACTCGCGCTGGATCGTGAAGCCGCTGCACCTGCTCGACTGCTGCCTGGAGACGGACAACGCCACCTGCATCATCGTGACCTCGGCCGAGCGGGCGCGCGACCTGCGTCAGCGGCCGGTGCACATCATGGGCGTGGTCGGGCGCGTGTCGAAGCCGCGGCTGGACTTCCACTGGGCCCACGGGCCCATCAGCCGCGTGGCCGGGTACTACGCGAAGGACCTCATCTTCCCCCAGGCCGGCATCACGCCGGAGGACGTCGACGTGACCGGCTCCTACGACGCCTTCACGTTCACGACGATGTTGCAGCTCGAGGAGTACGGGTTCTGCAAGAAGGGCGAGGGCGGCGCGTACGTGTCCAGCGGCATCATCGAGCTCGGCGGCAAGCGCCCCAACAACACCTCGGGCGGCCACCTGTGCGAGGGCTACACGCACGGCATGTCGATGGTGATCGAGAACGTCCGCCAGCTCCGGGGCACCGTCGACGACTACTGCCCCAAGGGCAGCGAGGGCGTGCACACCCACGACTACACACCGGGCCGGTGCCGCCAGGTCAAGGACGCGACCATCTCGATGAACCTCGGATGGGCGATGCCGCCGCTCGGCAGCGCCCTGATCATGCGGAGGAGCTGACCGTGCCCCAGCCGGTGACCTATCGCGGGATGTCGCTCGTGATTCCCGACAACGACAGCGAGTGGAACGAGTACTTCGCGCTCGCGCGGCGGCACACGCTGATGGTGCGCGCGTGCACGGCCTGCGGCCTCATGCGCTACCCGCCGACCCACGCCTGCCCGTGGTGCATGGACCTCGGCTGGAAGTGGCAGGAGGTGAGCGGCAAGGGCACGATTCACTCCTACGAGATCGTCATGCACGCCATCCAGCCCGGCTTCAGGGAGATCACGCCGTACGCCGTGGTGCTGGTTGAGCTCGACGAGCAGGCCGGCCAGCCGACGCCCGACGAGGCGCTGCGCATCGTCGCCAACCTGGTGAAGCCGGACTTCACGCCGGAGGCCGAGGCGAAGGTGGCCATCGGCGCCCGGGTACGCGTCGCGTTCCAGGACCTCAGCGACGAGTTCGCGCTGCCCCAGTTCACGCTCACCGACGAGGCCCCGGTCGGCCGCGTCTGGCGCCTGGGCGGCTAGACGACGCCTCCCGGTCCGCGGTCGTCGCGGGCGAGGTCGTCCGACTGGCGTCGGCGCGCCTCGCCCAGCGCGTCCCGCGTCGGCTCGCGCAGCAGGTCGTGGAGGTGCCCGGCGGCCAGCATCGGCGGCAGCAGCACGTACGCCGCGCCCGCCGCGTACAGCCGCTCCGCCGCCGCCAGGGTGTCGGCCGTCATGATGCACCGGGCGCCCGGGGCGAGCCCTCGCACCTGCCGGAGCAGTCGGAGATTGTCGGTCCCCTGCAGGAACCAGTCGGAGATGCTCGAGACCACGACCTGCGCCGCCTCGATGCCCGCGTGGCGCAGCGTCTCCGGGTTGCTCACGTCGCCGTAGTGGCACTCGACGCCGGCGGCCTGGAGCTGCTCCAGCGTCTCCGGGTTGAAGTCGATCGCCACGATGCGCCGCTTCATCGCGACGTGCCCGCGCTCGAGATGCCGCAGGAAGGCCAGTCCTTCGCGGGAGACGCCGAGCAAGAAGATGTCCCGCGGCCCGCCCGACTCCGGGCCCGGCTCGCCCGGCGCGGGGCGACGGCCGAGCCACCGCGGGACGCCGGTGACCTCCAGCGCGCGGGCCAGCGCGGTGGCGATGGCGTGGTTCCAGCGGATGGCGTACGTCGAGACCACCGCGGTGATGAGCAGCGCGTAGAGGACGAGCGAGACCAGGGGGCCGCCCACGTGGCCGTACGCCACGCCGAGCGAGACGATCACCAGCGAGAACTCGCTGACCTGGCTCAGGTTGACGGCCACCACGCCGGCCGTGCGCGTGTCGAGCCGCAGCGCCGCGAAGATCGGCAGCAGCGCCACCAGCCGGCTGGCGACGACGAACACGGCCACCAGCGCGGCCGCCAGCACCAGGGCGCGTGACGGCGCCGGCAGCTTGAGGCCGAGCGCGACGAAGAACAGGGTCACGAAGAAGTCGCGCACACCCGACAGCCGCGTGATCACCTCCGTCCCGTACGAGAAGGCGCCGATCACCATGCCGGCGATCAGCGCGCCCATCTCGCGCGAGAGGCCCAGGGCGCCGGCGGTGCCGCTCACCAGGAAGCACCAGGCGATCGCGGTCACCAGGAGCAGCTCGTGGGAGCGGGAGACGCTCCGGAAGAGCGCGGGCAGCACGAGCCGGGAGAAGACGGCGGCCGAGGCCACCAGGGCGACGCCGGCCCCGATCGAGCCCACCAGCACGCCCGGCCGCGGCTCGTGCAGGCTGGGCTGCAGCGCCAGGAACGCGATGGCCCACAGGTCCTGGAACACCAGCACGCCGAGCGTGATCCGTCCGGCCAGCGTGCTCATCTCGAACTTGTCGAACAGCAGCTTCACGACGATGAGCGTCGACGACAGGCTCGCCGCGACCGCCAGGTAGAGCCGGTCGAAGCGGCCCTCGCTCCCGGCCACGAGCGGGCCCAGCGCCCACCACGCGAGCGCCACGCACACCGGGAACTGCAGGAGACCGAGGACGACGATCCGGCGTCCGGACTGGGCCAGCGCCGGTACGTTGATCTCCAGCCCGACGATGAAGAGCAGGAAGATCAACCCCATCTCGGAGAGGAGCTCGATGCTGGCCTCGTCGGCGACGAGCCCGAGCCCGACGTTCGGCCCCAGCACGGCGCCGGCCAGGATGTAGCCGAGAATCAGCGGTTGCCGCACCGTCCGGGCCACGAGCGCGAAGGCCGCCGCGGCCACGATGCCGACGCCGATGGCGGTGAGGACGTCCGAGTGGGGTGCGGCCGCTATCGCGTCAGCCTCGCCAGGATCTCGTCGAAGGCCGCGTCGGCCAGGGCCCGGACCTCCTCACGGGTGAGGGGCTGGATGGGATGGGCCACCACCACCGTCCGGTAGCCGGCCGCGCCGAGCGCGTCGGCCTGGGCCGTCGCCGCCCGCACGAACTCGGCCGAGATGACCGTCGCCGTGGGAATGCCGCGATCCTCGAAGAACACGCCGTCGTGCACACTGCACGTGGTGCAGGACCCTCAATCGGCGAGGGCCTCGATCACGACGTCGGTGGCGCCGAGGATCTCCGCGCGCAGGGCGTCGGGCGCCGGCCGCGCGAAGGTCGGCTTCGTCCGACGCACGACCGAGCGGACGCCCGTGCGCTCGCGCAGCAGCTCCTCGACGCGGTCGAGCAGGTGCTCGCCCTTGGCCTTGGAGATGTCGAGCAGGGTCACCACCTTGCCGTCGAGGCTCGACGGCCGGGGCGCGGTCCGTCGGGGGGCGGCGACGGAGTCGGTCGGATCGAGATAGTCCGTCATCGAATCCTCCTGGTGACGTCGGCGACGACGCTGGGCACGGGGCAGAGGCTAACACAGCCGCGTATGCTGGCTGCATGAGGGGCCGTCGCCTGCTGCTGCTGGTCGGCGTGGCGCTGCTGCTCGGATGTGTGACAAGGCCGGCGGCCGTCGATCTCGGCGGCTGGCAGGCGCCGCTCGGGCGCACGCACCCGCTGGCGGGACGGATCTGGGACACGCGGGCGCAGCGCTTCGTGAGCACCGACGAGCTCGTCGCCGGCCTGGCCCGCGCCCGCTACGTCCTGCTCGGTGAGCGGCACGACAACCCGGACCACCACCGCGCGCAGGCGACCGTCGTTCGCGCGCTGATCGCCGCCGGCCGGCGGCCGCTGGTGGCCTTCGAGATGTTCAGCGCCGACG
>Ga0075420_100000045_pt1 | contig 67628 bp, 66 predicted proteins | sample SoiMetdeltSBSDD4_FD_75296 | JGI IMG/M metagenome (GOLD analysis project Ga0075420, IMG submission 75296) | Bulk soil microbial communities from a Populus tree surrounding site in Tennessee, USA - Soil MetaG P. deltoides SBSDD4 | ecosystem: Environmental > Terrestrial > Soil > Tree plantation...
GGCGCGGATGAAGCCGCGCTCGAAGTCGGTGTGGATGACGCCGGCCGCCTGCGGCGCGCGCGTGCCGCGCGTCACGGTCCAGGCCCGCGTCTCCTTGGGACCGACGGTGAAATAGGTCACGAGATCGAGCAGGCCGTAGCCGGCGCGAATGAGCCGGTCGAGGCCGGGCTCGGCGAGGCCCACCGCACCCAGATATTCCGCGCGCTCCTCGCGCGAGAGCACGGCGATCTCGGCTTCGATCTTGGCCGAGATCACCACCGAGACGGCGCCTTCCGCCTTGGCGCGTTCCTCGACCCGTTGCGACAACGCGTTGCCGGTCGCCGCCGACGCCTCCTCGACGTTGCACACGTAAAGCACCGGCACCGAGGTCAACAGCCCGAGCGAGTGAAACAGCCGCTCCTCCTCGGGCTTGCGCTGCACCATCCGCGCCGGCTTGCCCTCGCGCAGCAACGCCAGCGCGCGGCTGACGAGATCGAGCGCTTCTTTCGCTTCCTTGTCGTTGCCCTTCGCCTTCTTCTCCAGCGCGTCGACGCGCCGCTCCAGGCTGTCGAGGTCGGCGAGCATCAGTTCGGTCTCGACCGTCTCGATGTCCGCAACCGGATCGATGCGGTTCTCGACATGGGTGACATCGTCATCCACGAAACAGCGCACCACATGGGCGATGGCGTCGACCTCGCGGATATTGGCCAGGAACTGGTTGCCGAGCCCCTCACCCTTCGATGCGCCGCGCACCAGGCCGGCGATGTCGACGAAGGTCAGCCGCGTCGGGATGATCTCGAGCGATTTCGCGAGCTTGGCCAGCGAGTCGAGCCGCGGATCCGGCACCGCGACCTCGCCGACATTCGGCTCGATCGTGCAGAACGGATAGTTCGCCGCCTGCGCCGCCGCGGTTTCGGTCAGCGCGTTGAAGAGCGTCGACTTGCCGACATTCGGCAGGCCGACGATGCCGCATTTGAAGCCCATCTAGGTCTCTCGTGGATTGTCTTTTGCTGTCTTGGAATCTGAAGTCTTGGAATCGGTGGCGCGCTCTTTCGGCTCCTTGTCGTCAAGGAAGCCCTTGGCGGCGAGCGCGAGGTGAACCTTGTTCTGGAAGCTCGCGTCCTGGCCTTTCGCCAGCAGCTCCGCGTTGTCGGCCATGGTATCGCACAGCGCCTCGACCCACGGCCGCTCGCTCTTGGCGAAGTCGTTGAGCACGTGAGCGTGGACGAGGTCCTTGACGCCGGGATGACCGACGCCGATGCGCACGCGGCGATAGTCGTTGCCGATATGCTCCGAGATCGAGCGCAGCCCGTTGTGCCCGGCGATGCCGCCGCCAACCTTCACCCTGACCTTGGCGGGCGCCAGTTCGATCTCGTCATGGAAGACGGTGACGCTGTCAGCGCCGAGCTTGTAGAAATGCGCGGCCTCCGCCACGGCACGTCCGGACTCGTTCATGAACGTTCCCGGCAGCAGCAGCAGCACGCGCGCAGCGCCGATCGGGCCTTCCGCCGTCACGCCCTGGAAGCGCCTGCGGAACGGACCGATGTTGTGCCGCTTGGCGATCGCCTCGACCACCATGAAGCCGATGTTGTGGCGATTGCCGACATAGCGGGCACCAGGATTTCCAAGGCCGACAAAGAGCAGCATGGGATGGCGTCCCTGCAGTCATGCCCCGCACGCGTGGATCGGACCACTCGTCGGGGCACGCAGCAAACTCCGGCAACAGTGGGTAGACCGTCGCCCGAACGAACGGGCGACGGCACGCACGATGGCGGCTTACTTCTTGTCTCCGCCAGCGGCGGGAGCCGCAGCGGCAGCAGGAGCAGCGCCGGGTGCGCCGGTCGGCGCCGGCGGAGCAGCAGCAGCGGCCGCGGCGGCAGCCGCAGCAGCGGTAGCAGCTTCGGCTGCCTGCTTCATTTCTTCGGCGTAGCCCGACGGCGGCACGATGGTGACCAGCGTCTGGTCGACGTTGCCGACCACCCGCACGTTCGGCGGCAGGATGACGTCGCTCATGTGCTTCGAATAGTTGATCTCGAGGTCCGCGACATCGACGTCGATCGATTCCGGAATGTCCTCGGGCGAGCACATCACCTCGATCGCGTGGGTGACGATGTTGACGGTGCCGCCGCGCTTCACGCCCGGCGCGGTTTCCGCGTTCTTCACGTGCACCGGGATGCGCACGCGGATCTTCGCGCCCGCGCTCAGGCGCAGGAAGTCGACATGAAGGGGCAGATCCCGAACCGCATCGAGCTGGAAGTCGCGCGGGATCACGCGATGCTTGGTGCCGTCGACGTCGAGCTCATAGATCGTGGTGAGGAAGCGCCCGGCATAAATGCGCTGCTTCAGCTCGGCGTGATCGACTGCGATCGCGAGGGGGTCTTTGTTGTCTCCGTAGATGACACCCGGCACTTTGCCGGATCGACGTACTGCCCGCGCGGCCCCCTTACCGGCCTTCGGGCGCGCCGTCGCTTTCATTTCCTTGACGGTGGCCATTTCTTAAGTCCTTGTCTTATCAATTGAAAACGCCGCAGCCTGCCTCCAGGGGGGTCGGGGCCACGGTCGCGGGGCGTTGTTTAGCGGCAATGGGCCGCAATGACAAGGAAAGCCGCCTTATTTCGTCATTCCGGGGCGCACTGAAAGCGCGAGCCCGGAATCCATTACCCCGGCTGCGGAGTATGGATTCCGGGCTCCTCGCTTCGCTCGGCCCCGGAATGACGGTCCCGGATTAGCCGGAGACGCCGCCCGGGTGGTCGGGCATCGGCGGCGGGGTCGGCGGGCTTTGGTTACCGACGCCGAGCTTGGCTTCCAGCGCGGCAATCCGCACCTTCAGCGCCTCGTTTTCCTCGCGCGCCAGCCGCGCCATGTCTTTGACCGCCTCGAACTCCTCGCGCTTGATCAGGTCGAGGTCGCGCAGCCAGCGCTCGGTCTGGGTCTTGACCAGGGTATCGAACTCACGCCGCACACCCTGCGCGACGCCGGCGGCGTCGTTCATCAGCCGGGCGACTTCGTCGAAGAAACGGTTGGTGGTCTGGGTCATGACGCGCTCTCCCGGCCGATGCTGTACCAGGGAAATGGCGTCCGGCCGAAGCCCTTTCAAGACATCCGCCACCCTAAGGCGCCGTGCGGGGCGTTTTCCCCGATCCAGACTGCGGTACCTTGACTTCGACTGAGGCGCGGCCGCATCACCGCCGCACTTATCGGCGACTCCACGGACCCATGCCGCATCTCGCCCTACCCTTCCCCGCCTTCGATCCCGTCCTGATCCAGATCGGACCGCTTGCGATCCGTTGGTACGCGCTCGCCTATATCGTCGGCATCCTCGGCGGCTGGGTCTACGCCCGCGCGCTGATCCGCGCCGAGCGGCTCTGGAACGGCAAGGCGCCGCTGACCGTGGTCGACTTCGACGACTTCATCCTGTGGGTGACGCTCGGCATCATCCTCGGCGGCCGGCTCGGCTACGTGCTGTTCTACAATCCCGCCTATTTCTTCGCGCACCCGTCGGAAATCATCCAGCTCTGGAAGGGCGGCATGTCTTTCCACGGCGGCTTCCTCGGCTGCGTGATCGCCGTGATCGGCTTCGCGCGCTGGCGCGGCATTTCGATTCTTTCTCTCGGTGACATCGTTTGCGCGGTGGCGCCGATCGGCCTGTTCCTTGGCCGCATCGCCAACTTCGTCAATGCCGAACTGTGGGGCCGCACCACCGACGTCGCCTGGGCCTTTGTGTTCCCGGGCGCGGGTCCGCTGCCGCGCCACCCGAGCCAGCTCTACGAGGCGACGCTTGAAGGGATCGTGTTGTTTGTCGTACTCGCGGTTATGATGCGTTTCGGCGCGCTCAAACGGCCAGGCACGATTCTCGGCGCGTTCTGTCTCGGTTACGGGCTCGCGCGGACGATCTGCGAGTTCTTCCGCGAGCCCGACCAGCAGCTCGGCTTTTTGTGGGGCGGAGCGACAATGGGAATGCTGCTGTCACTGCCGCTGATGATCGCCGGCATCGCGCTGATCGTGGCGGCATCGCGGGCGAAGCCCCTGCAACAGGCGTAACCGGTGATGACGGACGACTACCCGCCGCTGGAAGCCGAGATCCGACGCCGCATCACGGCCGCCGGCCCGATGCCCGTTGCACAATATATGACGCTCTGCCTCACCCATCCGGAGCACGGCTACTACATCACCCGCGATCCGTTCGGCGCCAAGGGTGACTTCGTCACGGCGCCGGAGATCAGCCAGATGTTCGGCGAGTTGATCGGGCTGTGGTGCGCCGCGACCTGGCGGGCGATGGGCGCGCCGGAGAACGTGCGGCTGGTCGAGTTGGGCCCCGGCCGCGGCACCATGATGCTCGACGCGGTGCGCGCCGTGCACATCGTGCCGGATTTCCGCAAGGCGCTGGTCGTGCACATGGTCGAGGTCAGCCCCGCGCTGGAGCAGCGGCAGCGCCAGGCGCTCGCCGGCACCGATGTACCGGTCGAGTGGCACCGGTCGCTCGACGAGGTGCCGGACGGGCCGATCATCATCGTCGCCAATGAATTCATCGACGCGCTGCCGGTGCATCAGGCAGTGATGTGCGTCGACGGCTGGCACGAGCGCGTGATCAAGATCGCCGACAACGGCACGCTGCAGTTCAGCCACGCCCGCGATCCGATCCCGCTGTTCGACCAAATGCTGCCGCGGCCGCTACGCAGCGCGCCGATCGGCGCGATCTTCGAGTGGCGGGCGGACCAGATCGCGCTCGAAATCGGCCGCCGCGTCGTGCGCTCGCACGGCGCCGCGCTGATGATCGACTACGGCCACACCGTCAGCGCCGCCGGCGACACCTTTCAGGCAGTCGGCCGCCAGTTGTTCGCGAACCCGCTGCAGTCGCCGGGGACCGTCGATCTCACCGCCCACGTGGATTTCCAGGCGCTAGGGCACGCGGCGCAGGCGCTCGGCGCCGACATCCATGGTCCGGTCGACCAGGCCACATTCCTGCGCCGGCTCGGCATCGAGACCCGCGCCGAAGCCCTCAAGAAGGGATCGCCGCTCGCCAAGAACGCCGAGGTCAACAGTGCCTTGGCGCGCCTGACCAGCGAGCAAGGCACTGGCATGGGCAAACTGTTCAAGGCGATGGCGGTCGCCGACCCGGCGCTCGGCGAGTTGCCCGGCTTCGAACGCGCGGACGCCGGAGAAACCGGCAACCTGCTCGGCGACAAACGGTCGGGATGACGGCGCACTCCATGTCCGATCGCAGCAGCACGTCTCAAGCCGCATCGTTGCAAGCCGCTTCGCTTCGATCATTGCCGGGCGTCCGGCACGCGTTCTTCACGCGCCAGGGCGGTGTGTCCGGCGGCATCTATGAAAGCCTCAACGGCGGCGTGGGTTCGCGCGACGCGGCGGCGCATGTCGCCGAGAACCGCGCGCGGATGGCTTCCGCGCTCGGCGTGCACCACGACAATTTCCTGAGCCTCTACCAGATCCATTCGCCCGACGTGGTGACCGTCGAACAACCCTGGACGCCGGATGCGCGGCCGCACGCCGATGCGATGGTGACGCGGACACCGGGCATCGCGATCGGCGTCTCGACCGCGGACTGCGGCCCGGTATTGTTCGCGGATGCCGGCGCGCGCGTGGTCGGCGCCGCACATGCCGGCTGGCGCGGCGCGTTCACCGGCGTGATCGAAGCGACCATCGCAGCGATGGAAAAGCTCGGCGCTGCGCGCGCCAACATCGTGGTCGCGACCGGCCCGATGATCCGGCAGCCGAATTACGAGGTCGGTCCCGAGTTCGTCGACCGCTTCAAGGCCGACAGCGCCGCGAACCAACGCTTCTTCGCGCCGAGCGCGAACAGCGGCCACGCCATGTTCGATCTCGCCGGCTACATCGCGGCGCGGCTTGCGGCCGCCGGCATCCGCCACGTCGAGGATATCGGCCGCTGCACCTACGCCGACCCCGACACATTCTACAGCTATCGCCGCTCCGTGCATCGCAACGAGGCCGATTACGGTCGACATATCAACGCGATCGCGCTCTCCGACTAACCGGCTCTGGACCACACGGCCATTTGCGGCTACGGATTTGAGCGGCCGACCATCAGCTCGCAATAAGAGCGGCGGCCTCGGGGGCGTGTATGCGTATTGCGGTCGGGCGCAGTGCGGTCGGGGTTATTGCCGTTGCGGCGTCGCTCGCGCTCGCCGGCTGCATCACCACCGGCACCACCACGGTCTCGCCGACCGCGGCTGAAGGCGCAACCATCATCTTCGAATCGATCGACGGACCACCCAAGCCGGTTTCGACACGACTGGCGCGCAGCCTCGATCAGGAGGCGGCGGCGCGGCGGCTGGTGGTGGTGACGCGCGGCGGCCAGGCGCTCTACCACATCCGCGCTTATCTCGCGGCCAACAACGAAGGTGGAACCACGTCGCTGACCTGGGCCTTCGACGTCTATGACGCCGAGCGTAAGCGCGCCTTCCGGGTAAGCGGCGAGGAGCGCGCCGCCGGCGGTGGCGGTTCTTGGAACGCCGCCAACGACGCCACGCTCCAGCGCATCGCCAACACCAGCATCGACCAGTTGATGACCTTTATCGCCGCCGACCGCACCGGCCCCACGGCACAGGCGGCGCCCGCGCCGGGCACGATCCTGGCAGGCCTGACCCACGATTTGGCGCCGGAGGCGGCGGCGGAGCCGCCGAACCCCGCGATTCTGGCCTATTCGGTCAGCGTCGAGTAGGTAAACGGCGCGAAAAGTCCACGAAAAGCGGGGACTTACCGGCTTCCTTGTATTGCCAGCCATATTGCCGGCTTGTTATCAGGGCGCGCGATCGGCGGCTTGCGAGGCTTTGGAGAGACACCGGATGGCGGGCAAAAACGGGACGATCAAGCTCGTCGCCGGCAACTCCAACCCGGCACTCGCCGCGGCGATTGCCAATCACCTCAACGTTCCGATGACCAAGGCAGTGGTCCGCCGCTTCGCGGACATGGAGATCTTCGTCGAGATCGAGGAAAACGTCCGCGGCTCCGACGTATTCGTGATCCAGTCGACCTCGTTCCCGACCAACGACCACCTGATGGAACTGCTGATCATCATCGACGCGCTGCGGCGCGCGTCGGGACGGCGCATCACGGCGGTCATCCCGTATTTCGGCTATGCCCGGCAGGACCGCAAACCCGGCCCGCGCACCCCGATCTCGGCCAAACTGGTCGCCAACCTGATCACCACCGCCGGCGCCAATCGCGTCATGACGCTGGATCTACACGCCGGCCAGATCCAGGGCTTCTTCGATATCCCGACCGACAACCTCTATGCCGCGCCGATGATGGTGCGCGACATCAAGGAGCGGTTCGACCTCGACAAGCTGATGGTGATCTCGCCCGACGTCGGCGGCGTGGCGCGTGCGCGCGGGCTCGGCAAGCGCATCAACGCGCCGCTCGCCATCGTCGACAAACGGCGCGAACGTCCCGGCGAATCCGAGGTCATGAACGTGATCGGCGACGTCGAAGGGCGGACCTGCATCCTGGTCGACGACATCATCGATTCCGGCGGTACCATCGTGAACGCAGCCGACGCGCTGCTCGAAAAAGGCGCGACTGAGGTCTACGCCTACATCACCCACGGCGTGCTGTCGGGCGGCGCGGTGGCGCGGGTCGCCAAGTCACGGCTCAAGGAACTGGTCATCACCGACTCGATCCAGGCGACCAAGGAAGTGGCGGGGGCTCCCAACATCCGGATCCTCTCGACCGCGAGCCTGATCGGCGAGGCAATCGGCCGGACCGCCAACGAAGAGTCGGTCTCGAGCCTGTTCGACTGAACAGGCTGCCGCAAACTCCCGCTACGTCATTCCGGAAGCTCACGCGCAGGCAATCTTAGGCCGCCTGCGTAGGCTTTGGCCGCGCGCATTCCGCCTGGAGTCCATGGCGCCGGAGTACAAGGCTCCCGCAACAGCCGAAAGATTCGCGGCCGCCCGCATTTAGCCGCTCGGAATGACTCGCTTGCCGGCCTTACAGGGCCAGTCCCGAGTCCCATTGCGGTGGTACAACTTTCGCGAGTCGTCATCCTGTGGATGACGCGGTGATATCCACCAATCGTTAACCATTGCCGGCTCCCATGTCATTTCGGGCGGTGGAATCAAGGGGTTATATTAATCGTCAGGTGATTCGCCCCGGACGGTTCAGACAGTGCTCCACCGGGGACCGCGTAAGAAAAAAACGTGGCGTGTGCGCGTCGCGTGCGCATCCCACTCGGGCGGCAAGGTGGAGACGACATGTCCCTCATCAATTACGGCGAACAGTCGCGTGCTAACCCCCTCGAGGTCGTCGAGCGGATGGCATCGACCAACGACTGGTCGTTCGAACGCGCCGGCGAGGACGAGATCACCCTGGTGGTGCGGGGCAAATGGACCGACTACCAGGTGTCGTTCACCTGGATGTACGACATCGAGGCGCTGCATCTCGCCTGCGCCTTCGAGTTCAAGGTGCCGGAGCGCTGGTGCGGCGAGACCCAGCAGCTGATCGCGATGATCAACGAGCAATTGTGGGTCGGCCACTTCGACCTCTGGGTAAAGGACGGCCTGATCATGTACCGCCATGCGCTGGTGCTCGCCGGCGGGGTCGAAGCCTCCGGCCAGCAATGCGAGGCGATGCTGTCGACCGCGCTCGACACCAGCGAGCGGTACTTCCCGGCCTTCCAGTTTGTGGTCTGGGCCGGCAAGAGCGCCCGCGAGGCGCTCGAGGCCGCGATGTTCGAGACCGCCGGCGAGGCGTAAGCTCCGCGGTTTCTGCAATCTCCGACGCACTCTGGTACTCTCCGGAACCGGCTCTCTCTCGGTCTCATGCTGAGGAGGCGGCACGTAGCAGGCGTAGCCTGCGTAAACTTGGCTACGTGCGCCGTCTCGAAGCACGAGGCCGCCCCCGTCCTTCGAGACGCGCCTACGGCGCTCCTCAGGATGAGGACGGAGAAAGTACGGTGCATTTAGATAGAGAGACACCGCGATGACCCAATCAACGACATCAGGCACGCGCACCCTGGCCGGCCTCACTGGAACCATCGTCCTGTGCGGCGCCGGCAAGATGGGCGGCGCTATGCTGGAGGGCTGGCTTTCACTCGGGCTCGATCCGAAATCCGTGGTCGCGATCGAGCCGCAGCCGGCGCGCGAAGTTGCGACGCTCGCGAGCCGCGGCCTCCGACTCAATCCGCCGGCCCACACCGTCGGTGAAGCCGCCGCTATCGTGATCGCGGTCAAGCCGCAGGTCGCGCCTGACATCGTGCCGACGCTCGCGCCCTATCTCGGCGCCGGCACGGTCGTGCTCTCGATCATGGCCGGACGCACGCTCGGCTTCCTTGAACAGGCGCTGTCGCAACGCGCCGCGCTGGTGCGCGCGATGCCGAACACGCCGGCCGCGATCGGGCGCGGCATCACCGTCGCGGTGCCGAACCAGCGGGTTTCGCAGCGCCAGCGCGATCTTGTGCACGCGCTGCTCGTCGCGACCGGCGCGGTCGAATGGGTGAACGACGAGGCGCTGATGGACGCGGTCACCGCGGTCTCCGGCTCCGGCCCCGCCTATGTGTTCCTGCTGGCCGAAGCGCTCGCCCGCGCCGGCGTTGCCGCCGGCCTGCCGGAAGAGCTCGCCGGGCGCCTTGCACGTGAGACAGTCGCAGGCTCCGGCGAATTGCTGCATCGCTCGCCGCTCGAGGCATCGGTGCTGCGCCAGAACGTGACCTCGCCGGGCGGCACCACCGCGGCGGCGCTCGACGTGCTGATGGCGCCGGATGGCCTCGAACCGTTGATGACCCGGGCAGTCGCGGCGGCGACGCGGCGATCGCGGGAATTGGCGGGCTAAACCACCACGCCGACGGTCCGGCTTGCCATGGAACCGCCCCCGTTGAGGGCGTATCTTAAGCGCAAGGGCCGAGCGTAACAGGAGCGTGTCCATGACCGACCAATCCTCAAGTCCTCAGCAATCGGGCACGGTGCAGCGCGACGCGATCGTCAGCGCCTTCATGGCGCTGCTCGCCGAGAAACGTATCGAGGACATCGGCTTCGCCGAGATTGCCCGGCGCGCCGGCGTGTCGCTGTCGGCGCTGCGCGTGAAATATTCGTCCAAGATCGAGATACTCACCGCGCATATGCGCGAGGTGGACCGCGCCGTGCTTGACGGCATCGACCCCGGCATGGCGGACGAGCCGCCGCGCGAGCGGCTGTTCGACGTGCTGATGCGCCGGCTCGACCTGCTCGCACAGGACAAGGCGGCGGTGGAGTCGCTGCAACGCTCGGTGATGCTGAACCCCGGCCTGGCGCTGGCGCTCAACGGCCTGACCGTACGATCGATGCAATGGATGCTGACCGCCGCCGACATCTCGGCGTCCGGGCCGAAGGGCATGGTGCGCGCGCAGGGTCTCGCCCTGTTGTTCGCCTCGATGCTGCGCACCTGGGTGCATGACCATGATCCCGGCCAGGCGCGCACGCTCGCGGCGCTCGACCGCGCATTGTCGAGCGGCCAGCGCTGGGCCGGCTTGCTCGATGATCTGTTCCGGATTCCGGAGGCCGCCTGCAATGCGCAGCGCGCGTTCGGACGGCGGCGACGCGGCGAGGATCGCGACCGAAGCGGCGAGAGCGCGGCGGCCTGATTCATCCCTGCCGCTCGTCCCCGCCCCCGATCAAGTCGGGGGGCAAACTCAACCGGGGACCTAGCCTTCAGAAAGACGCTGGATTCCCGCTTTCGCGGGAATGAGCGGAGAGATTCTCCCTAGCGGCTCCCGCCGGCGGTGGCGGCCGCGGGTGCGACACGCCGCACGACGTTGCTCACGTCGTCGGCGACCGCGCCGGTCTTGTCGATCGCGACACCGACCGGACGCCCGAAGCAACTAAGACGCCCATTCAGCCGCGAGTTTCTCTCGCGTGCTTTCGTATGTGTTGCAGTCAAGATTGCCTTTGGAATCCCCGGGGATGCCAGGAACCTGGTTTGGAGGATTTTTGTTCTTGTTGTCGGTGTATTGCCGCAACCAATAGGTCTTCCAGCTTTTTTGAACACTCCAATTCTTGCGATAGTCGGCCAGCCAAAGACGATGGGAGCCAAAGAAGGCATCGACCTTGCTGCCGAGGTCCTCTTTGAGATTATGACCGCTGTAGATAACGGGCTTGCGCCCAAGCTTGTCCGCGATGCGCTGCATGAAATCGCGCGCATGCGTCAGCTGCATCTTCAACTCGGGGTGAGTATTGGATTGTTCATAGTCAAGAGCAACCAGTGTGTCTTTGTCGGGCTTTGCGAGATCGAGAAATTTTTTGACCTGCGTTGGGACATCCTGCTTGGTCCCGAAGTGATAAGCGCCCCACAACAGGCCGGCCTTTTGCGCCGCCTCACGCACCGCCCGATATTGCTTGGCATCGTCGTCATCCGTCCCCCAAGTGGCGCGATGGATGACCCCCCAAATGCCGAAGTCAGCCGCCTTCTGAAGGTTTTCGACTTTGTCGCCGCGGTAGAGATCGACCACTCTCAAATTCAACTGCGCCATGAGATTTCCTTGCCTGCCCTAGACAACTGATAATAGTATAATACGATTACGCAATCTAAGATAGCAATTGATTTGCCGTGAAAGTGCTGTTGGGCGCTTCAGGGCGTCACACCGGCACCCGCACCGTGGCGCGCAGGCCGCCCATCGGCGAATCCGACAGCGTGATGTCACCGCCGTGCGAGCGCGCGATGTCGCGCGCGATGGCGAGCCCGAGCCCGGTGCCGCCCTCGTTCTGATTGCGCGCGTCGTCGAGCCGCAGGAACGGCTTGAACACTTCCTCGCGCATCGTCACCGGGATACCGGGGCCGTCGTCATCGACCGTGACCGTGAGCCAGCGATGGTCGCGGTGGCCGGTGATCGAGATCGAGCGTGCGTGGCGCCCCGCATTCGACACCAGATTGTCGACGCAACGTTTGAACGCCGCCGGGCGCACCGTGACGACCGGCGGGCCGTGAAAGACGACGCTGGTGCGGTGGCCATTGCGCTCGCTTTCCGCCTTCAGATCGTCGAGGAACATGGCCATATCGGTCGGCGACGAAGTCTCGCCGGAATCGCCGCGGGCGAACGCGAGATAGGCTTCGAGCATGCGCGCCATCTCGTCGACGTCCTTCTTCATCGCGTCGATCTCGGGGTTGTCGTCGATCAACGCGAGCTCGAGCTTGAAGCGGGTCAGAATGGTGCGCAGGTCGTGCGAGACCCCGGCCAGCATCGCGGTGCGCTGCTCCATGGCGCGCTCGATGCGGGTCTTCATCTCGATGAAGGCATGCGCGGCGCGGCGCACCTCCAAGGCGCCGCGGGGCCGGAAGCTCGGCACCTCCCGGCCCTTGCCGAAGCTTTCGGCGGCGTCGGCGAGCCGCAGGATCGGACGGATCTGATTGCGCAGGAACAGGATCGCGACGATCAGCAGCACCGCCGAGGTGCCGACCATCCACAGCAGGAAGATTTCCGAGTTCGACGCATAGGCGGCGCTGCGGCGCGCGAACACCCGCAGCACCGCGTCGTCGAGGCGGATGCGAATCTCGACCAGCGCCGAGCGGCCGACGGTATCGATCCAGAACGGACGCCTGATCCGCTTGCTGATCTCCTCCGACAGCGAATAGTCGAGCAGCGAGAAGAACGGCTTCGGCCCGACCGGCGGCATCTCCGCGACCGGCAGGAAGTCGACGACCAGGCCAAACCGCTCTTGCGCAATACGCCGGATCTGCGCCTGGTCCGCCTTTAAGGTGGTGTAGACGTCGATCAGCCCCGCGATATCCTGCACCACCGCTGCGGACAGCCGCTGCGTCACCGAGTTCCAGTGCCGCTCCATGAACACAAAGGCGATCACCGACTGCAGCAGCACCATCGGCACGATGATGATGAGCAGCGCCCGCGCGTACAGACCCTTCGGCATCACGTAGCGGATGGAATTGCTGAAGCGGTCGAACAGGTCGTAGGTGCGGCCCGCCACCGTGCGGACGCTCGAGGCGGCCGAACGCAGCGCGGCGATGCCGGTATCGAGCGCCGTCACGTCGTCACCAGCCGGTAGCCGACGCCGCGCACGGTCTGCACCAGCAGCGGGTTGGCGGGATCGCGCTCGATCTTGCGGCGCAGGCGGTTGATCTGCACGTCGACGGCGCGTTCGCCGATGGCGCTATTGCCGCCATTGCCGGCGCCGTTGCCGGCGAGCGCCAGCCGCGGCACGGTCTCGCCCGGGTTCGCGGCCAGCAATGTCAGCATCTCGCGCTCGCGGTCGGTCAGGTGCACGACCTCCTCGCCGCGCTTGAGCTCGGCGCGGGCGATGTGAAACACGAACTCGCCGAAGCGCACGAATTCGACCGGCGGCGCGGCCACCGGGCGCGCCCGCTTCAGAATGCTGGCGACCCGCAATGACAGTTCTCGAGGTTCAAAAGGCTTGCCGACATAGTCGTCGGCGCCGATCTCGAGCCCCTGGATGCGCGCCTCGGCTTCGCCGCGCGCGGTCAGCATCAGGATCGGCACCGTCGACGAGGTGCGCAGCTTGCGCGCAAATTCGAAGCCGGTCTCGCCCGGCATCATGACGTCGAGGATCAAGAGATCGAAGCTCAGGCCCTCGAGCTTGGCGCGCGCCTCGGCCGCCGACTCGACGGTGGTGACGCGGTAGCCCTCCGACATCAGGAAGCGCGACAGCAGTTCGCGAATGCGGCGATCGTCGTCGACCACCAGCAGATGCGGCGCGTCGTCGGGGATAGTCTTCAACTGTGGCCGGCCCGTTGCCATAGCCTCGCGTCCCTTCAAAGCGTCCGTTCCGATTCAACAGGGTCGGATACGCTTTTTTCCTTGGAGCATGATCTTGTCCGAAAACCGGTTCCCACTTTACGGGATCATGCTCTAGGAGCGCTGGCGCCGTGCGCGGTCGGCTCGCGAGATGAACCGCAGCACACCGTCGCGGTTATCGGGATCGATGATGGTCGTGAGGAAGCGGCGCGCCGCCTCGTGGGCGTTCGGGCCCAGTTCGGCCAGCGCCTGGGCGACGCGCGCGGTCTGCAAGCCGGCGAGCTTCATCGCCAAGCCCTCGCCCTTCGCCGTCACATAGAGCAACCGCTGGCGGCGATCGCTGGCGCCTTCCTTCTGCACCACGTAGCCCTGGTCGACGAGCTGCTTGAGCACGCGCCCGAGCGACTGCTTGGTGATCTTGAGGATGTCGAGCAGTTCGGCGACCTTCATGCCGGGATTGCGGTTGACGAAATGCAACACCCGATGGTGAGCGCGCCCGAAGCCGAACTTGGCCAGCACATCGTCCGCCTCGGTCACGAAGTCGCGGTAGGCGAAAAACAACAGCTCGATGACGTCCCAGATCGGCTCGTCGCGGCGTACCCCGCGGTCCCCGCCGGCAGGCTTGAGGTCGGAGGCAGCGGGAGCAGTTAGGTCAGCCATGTTGACATATTTCGCTCGGTTTGCTAACGGTGCGGCCGTCAGCTTGCGGCATCCAGGGCCAAAGATCCCGGGCGCCATCCCAAGACGCCGGGGCTCGTTGCACCAGCGCCGCAGGCGCGCTCTCATGGGGCGGCTGAATCATACCGGGTGTTGGCCCGGGACGCAAAAGCGTTACAACGACACTTGAAAGGGGCGGCAGGGCCCCAAGCGCGGCAGGGCCCCAAGCCGAGTGCCAGACGGAGGAACGCGATGTCCGACAAACCCTACGACCGGCTCGACGGCGTCATCTGGTACGACGGTCAGCTCGTGGAGTGGAGCGAAGCCACCCTCCACGTCTGTTCCCATGGCCTGCACTATGCGAGCTCGGTGTTCGAGGGCGAACGGGCCTATGGCGGGGAGATCTTCAAGTGCACGGAACACTCCGAGCGCCTGAAGAAGTCGGCGCAGACGCTGGACTTCGAAATCCCCTACACCGTCGCCGAGATCGACGCCGCCAAGCGGCTGGTCCTGGAGAAGAATGGCCAGAAGGACGCCTATATCCGCCCGGTCGCGTGGCGCGGTTCCGAGATGATGGGCGTCTCCGCCCAGAACAACAAGATTCACCTGGCGATCGCCACCTGGCAGTGGCCGAGCTATTTCGACCCGGTGCAACGGCTCAAGGGCATCCGCCTCGACCTCGCGGATTTCCGCCGCCCCGACCCGGCGACCGCGCCGGTGCGCGCCAAAGCCGCCGGCCTCTACATGATCTGCACCATCTCCAAGCATAAGGCCGAGCGCAAAGGCTATGCCGACGCCATGATGCTGGACTGGCAGGGCCGCGTCGCCGAATGCACCGGCGCCAACATCTTCTTCATCAAGGACGGCAAGATCCACACGCCGATCGCCGACTGCTTCCTCGACGGCATCACCCGCCGCACGGTCATCGATCTCGCGCGCCGGCGCGGCATCGAGGTGATCGAACGTCGCATCATGCCAGATGAACTTGCGCAGATGCCCGAGTGCTTCATCACGGGTAGTGCGGCAGAAGTGACGGCGGTGTCCGAGATCGCCGACTGGCGCTTCACGCCCGGCGCCATCACGCGGCAGTTGATGGACGACTACACCGCCGAGGTGCAGCCGAAGGTGAAGGCCACGGCGGCTTAGGCAATCGTAGCCCGCATGAGCGAAGCGAGATGCGGGGATCGCGCAGCTCGGCCTGGTTGACCCGCATATCGCTGTCGCTCATGCGGGCTACAACGAGTGTCACGCTGCATCCGTGCGGGCGATCAGCTCTGCTACTTCTTTCTCTGTCATTCGGTAGCACGCCGCTGCTTGCGCAAGGCGAGAAGCAACTCATCGCACGCGCTTCCATCGCGACCATATCGGACGCGCTGTGCCGCGACATGCGGTCGACGAAGGTGCTGAATCCCGGCGCTCCCGTCGGCTGCGAGCGATTGCGGCTGGTGCGCTTCAGCTATGTGGGATTCGATGGCGCCACGCATGACGACGGCGAACTGGTCGTGCTCGACGCTGTCGCCGACCATGTCCTGGCAATTTTCGTTGCATTGCGCAGCCGCGCCTTTCCAATCGCCAGCGCGCGACTGATGAACCAATACAGCGGCAACGACAGCGCCTCGATGGCGCGCAACAACACGTCGGCGTTCAATGTCCGCCGCGTCGAGGGCACCAATACGATCTCGCTGCATTCCTATGGCGTGGCGATCGATCTCAATCCGATCCAGAATCCCTATGTCGAACGCGGCCCGCGCGGCATCGAGGTCGATCCCCCTGCCGGCGCCAGCTATGTCAACCGCCAGAACCGCCGCCCGGGGATGGCCGAGGCGGTGGTCGAGGTGTTCGCCCATCATGGCTTTGCGCAATGGGGCGGCTACTGGCGGCGCGGCATCGACTATCAGCACTTCCAGGTCGGCCGGCGGCTTGCGGGCCAACTTGCGACGCTGCCGTATCCGAAGGCGCGGGCCGCGTTCGAGCAACATGTCGAGCGGGTCCGGGCCTGCATCCAGACCGCGCGGCAGAAAGGTCAGCGAAGCTTGGGCGCGTGCGCTGGTTCTTGAGCATGTGACACGGGTCCATCCTCCGCTCATTCCCGCGAAAGCGAGAATCCAGCACTTTCTTCTTACATGCACTGGGTCCCCGCCTTCGCGGGGACGAGCGGAGAGAGCGTCATGCTCTAAAGCTACGCTTTGGCAGACGTAGCGTTGCTAGATATGGGCCTGGTCGATCGGCCGCAGCAGCGCCGCGTAATCCACCTTGCTGGCGGCGACAAAACGATCCATCGGCATGTCGAGGACGCGCCCCCGGCTCTGGGACGCGTTGCGCAGGATCACTTCGCCCTTCGCCGACAGCATCACCAATCCGGTGTGGAAGAAATCGAGATTCGGCCGTCGCGACAGGAAGCCGATGATATCGCCGTCCGCCAACCGGCTCGGCCGCGCCAGCAACGAGTCCGCCGGCACGCACTGCATTGAAACCTGCCGCTGACCGAGATTGCCGAAGTTCACGGTCTTGTCGATCGTCACCGACTTCGGCAACTCGATCGGCCGGCAGATTTTTTTCTCGACGGCGTTCCGGCGCCACTCGGCGAAATAGTGGTTACGCTCGTCCCACCGCACGTCACCATTGGCGTAGCGGATTTTCTTGAGCGCCGTTTCAAACTCGCCGTAGTCGCGCGCCAGCGCCGCGGCGAGGACGATCTCGCAATAGGTGACGCAATCGAAGGCGTCGTCGCGGACCACGAACTGCTCAGGCCGGCGTGGCCCGCCGATCAACGTGTTGCCGATATAGCGGGTGCCGATATACCCGCGCGAGATAAACTCCATGCGCGCCGAGATCGGCGCGAGCGCGTGCGCCTTCTCGATCAACGGTGCGATCTTCGTGGCGCTTTGCGCGAACGCGCCACGCGTGCCACCGGCAGTCGCCAGCGTGGCACCGCCCAGCATCTGAAGAAGCAACCGGCGAGTTGGTGTCCGCGCCATGGTTCTCTCACTCACCCGCAGCAACATGAACCGCCCGCTGCCACCCGGCAAATTGGTCGACAAAATCTACACCCGTCACCCTGAGGTGCGAGCCACTAGCGCGTTTACGCGCGTCTTCAACGCGCCATGGCGAAGCCTCGAAGGGCGACGGCACCGATCTCGGGTTTACCCGAGATCGACAAGCTAAGGAGTACGCAAGTCGGCAAAAAGGCGACTTGCGATGGCCGTGCATCCTTCGAGGGCCGCTTCGCGGCCACCTCAAGATGACGGATCGAGGCTTGCTATTTCAGCAACCAACCTCGTTATTTCGGCGCATGTGCGGCGATCAGCGCATCGCTCATGCGCTTGAGCCGCACGGCGAGCCCGTCGATACCGACGCTCTGCGCGGTAACGCGTGCGCCTTCCAGCATCAGGTTGAGCTCGTCGGCCAGAAACTCCGGATCGTCGAGGCCGGCCGCCCGGCACAGCGCGATCACCTTGGCGCGCGACGCGACCTTGCATTCCTCAATCACGCGCCGGGCCGGATGGTCCTTGTCCGGCAGCTCGACCGCGGCGTTGGCCAGCGGGCAGCCGCGTGCGTCGCCGCCAACGACGTGCTCGAACATCTCGTTGAGCCAGGCGCGAAGCTGCGCCAGGGGATCGCCGGGATGCCGCGCCTGCAAGCAGTCCCAGCCGGCGGCATCGCCCTTGGCGGACTGGCGCAGATACTCCGCCACCAGCTCGTCCTTCGACGAGAAGTGCCGGTAGAGCGTCATCTTGTTGGTGCCGGCCGCCTCGGCGATCGCATCGACGCCCACCGCCCTGATTCCGTTTCGATAGAAAAGGTCGGCGGCGGCCGCGAGGATGCGCTCGCGCGGCGGTATTTTATCAGTCTTTTCAATAGCTACGGCCGATTTCGCGGTCATGACGGCTTTTTCCTCTTGACACGGGTGTTACCGGTCAGTACCTATCATGTAGTGTTACCGGTCAGTACCACAAGAACCGGCCCGTGTCACGCCTTCGAATTCAAACGTCCGTCAGGAGATTTCCCCATGAGCGTCCAGTCCTCAGTCATCGCCGCCACCTCCCCGATCCCGGCTTCCGCGCAGCCGACCCTGTTCTCGCCGTACAGCCTGGGCGACATCGCGCTGAACAACCGCTTCGCGCTGGCGCCGATGACGCGCAGCCGCGCGCTTGAAGGCAATGTCGCGAACCCGTTGGCGGCGACCTATTACGTGCAGCGCGCGTCGGCCGGCCTGTTGATCACCGAGGGCACGCAGGTCAGCCCGCAAGGCGTCGGCTATATCCGCACGCCCGGCATCTACTCGCCCGAGCAGGTCGCGGGCTGGAAGCACGTCACCGACGCCGTGCATCGCGTTGGCGGCACGATCTACGCGCAGCTTTGGCATGTCGGCCGCGTCTCGCATCCGGATTTCCATAACGGCGCGTTGCCGATCGGCCCCTCGGCACTGCCGGTCGCGGGCGAAGCGTTCACCCAGAACGGCAAGGTCGCGATCCCGACGCCGCGCGCGCTCGAGACCAGCGAGATCCCGGGCATTGTCGAACAGTTCCGCAAGGGCGCCGAGAACGCGAAGGCGGCCGGCTTCGACGGCGTCGAAATCCACGGCGCCAATGGCTACCTGCTCGACCAGTTCCTGCGCGATGGCGCGAACCAGCGCACCGACGCCTACGGCGGCAGCATCTCGAACCGCGCACGGTTGCCGCTCGAGGTAACGGAAGCTGTTGTCGGCGTCTTCGGCGCAGGCCGTATCGGCTACAAGCTCTCGCCCTACTTCCCCGGCTATTCGATGTCCGACTCCAACCCGGTCGCGACCTTCACCTACATCGCGAAGGAGCTCGGCAAGCGCGGCATCGGCTACCTGCACGTATCGGAATCAATCGCGGGACCGATGAAGGTCGACGGCACCGAGCGGGTGACGCCGCTGATCCGCGAGGTGTTCGACGGCACGCTGATCGTGAACGGCGGCTACGACGCCGTCACCGCCGAAGCCGCGATCGCCCGCGGCGAAACCGACCTCGTGGCGTTCGGTGTGCCGTTCCTCGCCAATCCGGATCTGCCGTTGCGCTACCGTAAGCACGCGGCGCTCAACACCCCGGATGCCGCGACGTTCTACGGCGGCGAGGAGAAGGGCTACATCGACTATCCGGCGCTGAGCCACTGACGATTGACATCAAGAGCCCGGATTGCGCTTGGCGGAATCCGGGCCACGGCTCACAACAGAAAAAGGACGTGCCATGAAACACTACCGCCAGGAACACTACAGTCGGCAATATCGCCAGGAACTCACCCTCGACAACGCGCTGACCGATCCGCTGGTGCGCACCGTGATGGCCGCTGACGGTGTCGATCCGCACGAACTGAATTTGATGCTCCGTGACATCGTCGCGAGCCTCGATCAGGCGCATCTTCAGCCGCGGAACCGCGGTTCCCTGCCTGCAACGAATTGCGCCTAGGCACGTTGCCCCCTGACGTGGCGTACCCCTCCCTCATGCCACGTACGCGCCGGATGACTCTCCGCCCCCGAGTGAAGTCGTCCGGCGCTCTTTTTTCAGAAAAATTCTGGAACTACTCGGCCGCGTCGCGATCGCGCGGCGGCGCTCCCGACCAGCGCTCGGCGGCGCTGTCATCGGACTGCTTCGCATCGACCCAGCTGGTCGAACCGGCGGCTTCCACCTGCTTCCAGAACGGCGCGCGGGTCTTGAGGAAGTCCATCAGGAATTCGGCGGCGGCGAATGCATCATGGCGATGCGAGGAGGCCGCAAGCACCAGCACGATCGGTTCGCCGGGCGCGATCCGACCGTAGCGGTGGATCACGGTGACGCCGAGCAGCGCCCAGCGCGACTGCGCATCCTCGACATGGCGCGCGATCTCGGCCTCGGCCATGCCGGGATAGTGCTCGAGCGTCAGCGCCGCGATCGGTGCGCCGTCCTCGGCGCCGCGGCAGATGCCGGTGAAGGCGACCACCGCGCCGATGTCGGTGCGGCCGCGCGTGAGCGCCGCGGTCTCGGCGGCGGCGTCGAACGGCTCACGCTGGAGGCGGACCGACATCTCAGCCACCCGTCATCGGCGGGAAGAACGCGATCTCGCGCGCCCCGGCGATCGCCGTATCGGGCCGCACATGGGCGCGGTCGATGGCGGCGCGGATGATCTTCGGATTCTCGAACGCATGGGCGTACTCGTCGCCGCGCTTGGCGAGCCAGGTCATCAGGTCGCCGACGGTCGCGACATTGGCCGGCAGCTCGACGTCTTCCTGCGGCTTGCCGACGCGCTCGCGCACCCATGCGAAATAGAGAAGCTTCACGCTTTTCACCTTCAATCCGTCGCCAGAGCGCGGAATTCTATATCAATCGATCAGATGACGCAGCCCGGCGCGGAAGTAGTCCCAGCCGGTATAGAGCGTCAGCAGGGCGGACAGCCACAGCAGCGACAGGCCGATCGGCGTCACCACCGGGACGATCGCGTCGCCGGCGTCGCCCAGCACCAGGAAGCCGACGGCGACGAGTTGCAGCGTCGTCTTCCATTTGGCGAGCCGCGTCACCTCGACGCGAACGTTGAGCCCGGCGAGGTATTCGCGCAGCCCCGACACCAGGATCTCGCGGCACAGGATGATGACCGCCGCGAACAGCGAGGCGCCGCGGATGGTGCCGTCCGACACCAGCATCAGCAAGCAGGCCGATACCAGCAGCTTGTCCGCGATCGGGTCAAGCATGCGGCCGAAGGAGCTGAACTCGCCCCACTTGCGCGCGAAATAGCCGTCGAGGAAGTCGGTCACGCCGGCGGCGATGAAAATCGCCAGCGCGACCCAGCGCAGCCATTCACCGGCGCGCGGAACTTCCTGGAAATGGAGACACAGCACCACCGCCGGCACGGCGGCGATGCGCGCGTAGGTCAGGAGATTCGGCAGCGCCAACGGGCGCGCTGGCAACGGCCGATCCGGAACTGGCCTGCTGCTGACGCCATCCATGAATCTCAATGTAATCCTGTTTGCTCGGGCTCAAAAGGGCCGCCGGCGCATTACTCACCGGCGATATTGGACTGGCGCGTCCAATTTGCGGCACCTGAGGTCAATTTGCCGTCATTGTCCACCGTCGATATGCCGCGCCGGGTGAAGCGACATCTTCCAAACCCGGCACCGGGGAACCACATAAGGACCGACCCCAACATCCATTGTGTGAGTCCCATGCTCGACACCCGCCTCGCCTATCTGCTGGATCCCGCCTTGGATCCTGCTTTGAACCCTGACCACGCCGAGCCGCAGCCGTCCGCGCCTGCGGCCGCCGACGAGCGCGTCCTGTTCGACGCCTATTCGGAGGCGGTGTCGTCGGTGGTGGACACCGTCGGCCCGGCGGTGGTGCGCGTCGACACCCGCGACCGCGTCGACGGCAAGCCGCGCGGCGGCACCGGTTCCGGCGTTGTCATCTCACCGGACGGACTGGCGCTGACCAACGCCCACGTCGTCAACGGCGCGCGCGAGATCCGCCTGTCCGACACCGAAGGACGCACGACCGAGGCCCGCCTGCTCGGCATCGATCCTGATACCGATCTGGCATTGCTGCGCGCCGACGCGGCCCGCAGCTTCGCGTTCGCACCGCTCGGCGACTCGAAAACCCTGAAACGGGGCCACATCGCGATCGCGATCGGCAATCCGCTCGGCTTCGAGTCGACGGTGACCGCCGGCGTGATCTCGGCGCTCGGCCGGTCGCTGCGCGCCACCACCGGCCGCACGATCGAAGACGTGATCCAGACCGACGCCGCGCTCAACCCCGGCAATTCCGGCGGGCCGCTGGTGTCGTCGCGTGGCGAGGTCATCGGCATCAACACCGCGGTGATCATGGGCGCGCAGGGCATCTGCTTCGCGGTCGCCAGCAACACCGCCAATCACGTGCTGAGCGAGATCATCATGCACGGCCGGGTGCGCCGCGCCTATATCGGCGTCGGTGCACAGACCGTGCCGGTGCCGCGTCGGTACGCGATCGAAGCCGGCATCGAGAACCGGCTGGGCGCGATGCTCACCACGATCGACCAGAGCGGTCCGGCAAGCCTGGCCGGCCTGCTCACGCACGACCTCGTGGTCCGTCTCGACGGCGAACCCGTCACCGGCATCGACGACATGATCCGCCTGCTCGACCGCAGCCGCATCGGCAAACGCCTCACCGTCGAGGTGCTGCGGCTTGGCCGGCTGCGCATGTTCGAGATCACGCCGACGGAGCGGGTGGCCGTAACGGGCTAGGTCCATCCACCGCTCGTCCCCGCGAAAGCGGGGACCCAGCAAAGAAAAAAAGATTCTGGATGCCCGCATTCGCGGGCATGAGCGGAGGAGACTCGTCAAGCCGCTCTTTTTCGAGAAGCCCGCAGCAGCCATTTCCTGAACGCGACGAAGTCGCGCTGGTCCTTCCGGAAATCGCGATAGACCAGATACCACTGCTGCCCCTTCGGCACTGTGAGCTCGAACGGCGCCACCAGCCGTCCCGCCGCGAGGTCGTCGTCGATATACGGGCGGATGCCCATCGCGACACCGACGCCGTCGGCGGCCGCCTGGATCGCTTGTCCGTAATATTCGAACTCCGGACCCTTGGCGGCGATGCGTCCCGCACCCGCCGCCTTGAGCCATCGCGGCCAGTCTTCGTTGGCGTGCGCGACGCGCAACAGCATCGGCCCGCTCAGGTCGCTCACGCGTTTGAGGCGCGACGCGATCCGCGGCGCGCACACCGGCAGCAGGTCGGCGGCGAACATCCGCTCTGCGGCAAGGCCCGGCCATTCGCCGTCGCCGAGCGTGATGCCGCAGGTCCAGTCATCGGCGAACGGCGCCGCCACGCCGCCGGTGGTGATGCGCACCTCGATGGCGGGCTCGACCTTCTGGAAATCCGCCAGCCGCGGGATCAGCCAGCGGATGGCGAAGGTCGGCCCGACGCCGATCGTGAGCACGCGCTCGCGCGGCGACGTCACCTGGCTGGTCAGGCTGGCGAGTGCGTCGAAGATGGTGGTGAGGCCCGCCTGGTAGGTGTGTCCGGTTGCGGTCAGCGCCAGGCGGTTGGCCTTGCGCTGGAACAATGCGACGCCCAGCCGCTCTTCCAACAGATGCACCATCCGGCTGATCGCCGCCGGCGAGACGTTGAGTTCGCCCGCCGCGGCGGCAAAGCTGCCGTTGCGGGCGGCGGCCTCGAACGCCTTGATGCCGTTGAGATAGGGCAGCCTGCGCATCGTCGACCCGCTAGCATCAGGAAAGTTGATGCTAGGCCAATATATCTCAGTTTGTGTTCCGCGCTCAATGGGATCAGAGAGGGCACGCCAGGGAGAAGCCCCGTGACCCCATTGATGATGCTCTTGCTCTGCCTCGTGATGCTCGGGACGTCGTTCCTGTCCGGGGTTTTCGGCATGGCCGGCGGCATCATCCTGATCGGCGTGCTGCTGGTGATGCTGCCGGTCCAGACCGCCATGGTGCTGCATGCGGTCACCCAGATCGCGTCGAACGGCTGGCGCGGCCTGCTCTGGCGCAAGCATGTGCGCTGGGCGCCGGTCGCGGCCTATGTGTTCGGCTGCGTGCTCGCGCTCAGCGCCTGGTCGCTGTTCCGCTACGTGCCCAGCACGCCGGTAGCGCTCATTTTCCTGGGGGTGAGCCCCTTGATGGTCAAGCTCTTCCCGGCGAATTGGGCGCCTAATCCCGAAAGCCGTGTGCAGGGAGTCGTCTACGGCACGGCCTGCATGACCATGATGCTGCTGACCGGCGTCGCCGGCCCGCTGGTCGACCAGTTCTTCCTCGGCGGCAAGCTGGACCGCCGCGAGATCGTCGCCACCAAGGCGATGTGCCAGATCATCAGCCACACGCTCAAGCTCGCCTATTTCGGCGGCATCATCGAGCAGGCCGGAACCCTCGACCCCATGCTCGCCGGGCTCGCGATCGTGTCGTCGATGGTCGGCACCACCGTCGCCAAACGCTTCCTCGAGATGATGAGCGACCGGCAGTTCCGGGTCTGGGCCAACCGCATCATCGCGACCATCTGCGGCTACTACATCATCCACGGCACCACGATGCTGATCATTTCGGAAACGGCGGCCCGATAAATTCAATCTCTCCGCTCCCCTCCCCCCGCGAGCACTTGCGCGTGGTGGGGAGGGGTCGGGGGTGGGGGGTGCCGCAACGCTCGCCAGCTCAGCGACGCCGTCCGATCACAAATCTCTTAGTGCAACTTGTCGTCACCGATGCTGCCCCCCACCCCCGACCCCTCCCCGCCGCTGACGCGGGGGGGAGGGGCGACTCGCGGCACGACTGCCTGTCAAACGACAGTCTGAACAACCGATGTGTTGAAGAATTCAGGATCATCGTGTGGTGCTACACTCGCGGCCCCATTCGCCGCGAGAATCACATGACCCACACGACGCCTTCCTCCACCGGCTCCCAGCAAGGCACCGGCCAGATCGGCATGGCGGCAGCGGTCTCGATCGGCATCGGCGGCATGGTCGGCGCCGGCATCTTCTCGATCCTCGGCGTGGTGGCGCATGCGGCCGGCAACGCGATGTGGCTCGCCTTCATGATTGGCGGCGTGGTGGCGCTGCTGTCGACCTATTCCTATGCCAAGCTTGGCGCGACCTACCCGTCCGCGGGCGGCGCGGTGCACTTCCTGGTGAAGAGCTTCGGCGACGGCGTTCTCGCCGGCGGCCTCAACCTGTTCATGTGGGCGGGCTACATCATCTCGCTCGCGCTCTACGCCACCGCCTTCGGCAGCTACGCCGCGACCTTCGTCACCACGGCGCCGTCGCCGATGCTGGTCAAATCGCTGGCGCTCGGCGCCGTGCTGCTGCTGACCGTGGTCAACGCCTTCGGCGCGCGCTCGATGGGCCGCTGGGAAACCGTCATCGTCGCGATCAAGGTCGCGATCCTGGTGGTGTTCGCCGCCGCCGGCTTGTGGTTCGTGAAGCCCGGCAACCTATCGCCGGCGCTGTGGCCGGAAACCACCGCGATCCTGTTCGGCGCCGGCGTGTTGTTCATCGGCTACGAAGGCTTCGGCCTCGTCACCAACGCCGCGCGCGACATGCGCAATCCGCGGACCATGCTGCCGCGCGCGCTCTACACCAGCGTGATCCTGGTGATCATCATCTATCTCGCGGTCTCGCTCACCGTCAGCGGCAACCTCACCGACGCGCAGATCGAACAGGCCAAGGACTACGCGCTGGCCGAAGCGGCGAAGCCGTTCCTCGGCGAATTCGGATTCCGCCTGATCGCGATCGCGGCGTTGTTCTCGACCGCGTCGGCGATCAACGCCACGCTCTTCGGCTCCGCCAATGTCTGCTACATGATCGCACGCGACGGCGAACTGCCCGGCCGGCTCGCCGGCTCGGTCTGGAAGGACGCCACCGGCGGGCTTCTGCTCACCGCCGGGCTGGTGGTGCTGGTGACGCTCGGCTTCGATCTCTCCGGCATCGCCATGATGGGCAGCGCCGCCTTTCTCCTGGTCTATGCCGCGGTGAATGCCGGTCACCTGCGCGTGTTGAAGGAGACCGGCGCCAATGCGATCATCGTCTGGCTGTCGCTCATCACCTGCCTGGCGATGTTCGTCATGCTGTGCATCTACACCTGGCGGCAGCAGCCCGCGGCGATCGTCGCGCTGGTGATCATCGCGGCGCTGTCGTTCGCCGCTGAATGGGGCTACCGGCGCTGGAGCGGCCGCACGATCAAACCGCCGCAATAAATTCGACGGCAAAGAACGCGACATGACAAATTGGTCATGTCGGCAAAGTTTCCGCTTTTTGCCTCATTGCAAAAATACGGTTCGGCACCTCAACACTGCGAGCCGATCCATGAACTTCCATGTCGGGCAACAAGTCGTGTGCGTGAACGATAAGTTTTCGTCCGACAAGCGCTGGCGCCAGACCGTACGCAACTTTCCGACGTTGAATACGGTTTACACGATTCGGGAAATCCACACCGATGGACCGCTGGTCGGATTCTGCTTCTATCAGCTCGTCAATCCGCGCACCTGGTTTGTCGCCGGCCTCGGCGAGCCCGCATTCAACAGCCGGAATTTCCGGCCGGTGAAGACGACCAATATCGAGGTGTTCGAGAAGTTGCTGGTTCCGACCCGTGAGAAGACGCCGCACGATCTGGTCGACGCGTAGTCTTTCGTCTCGTGTTGCGCCTCGTGTTTGCACAAACTTTATTCGATGTTGATCCGATGATGCCGGGATTTGGCCCGCTTTGAGCGGATAAGATCGCGGCTGCACCAACGGATATCCGGACCTCGTCATGCCCCTCGCCCGCCCCCGTCACCGCGCAGCTCTTGCCGCGGCCGCCTTTCTCCTTGCGGCGGCGCCGCTGGCCTGGTCGCAAGATCGGGCCTTGCCGCTACGGCCTGACGCGCCGGCGATTTCGCCGGCCTGCATCATTCCGCCGGAGCTGGCGCACTTCGATCGCCCACTGACCCGCACCACGCAACGGATGTCGGAACGACAGCCGATCAGGATCGTCGCCATCGGCTCGTCGTCGACCTACGGCGAAGGCGCGAGCTCGCCGGACTGGACCTATCCGAACCGGCTCCGGCTCGAGCTCGCCTATCGGTTTCCCGGCCTCGACCTCACGGTCGTGAACCGCGGCGTGAACGGCGACAACGACAACGACAAGCGCGCACGCTTCCAGCGCGACGTCGTCGCCGAGAGGCCGGACCTCGTATTGTGGCAGCTCGGCACCAATTCGATGCTGGGCGGCGCCCCGATGGAGACGCACCTGCCGATCCTGCAGGGCGGCGTCGGTGAGTTGCGCAAGGCGACCGGCGCCGACATCGTGCTGATCGATCCGCAATATGCGCCCAAGGTGCTGCGCGGAAGCGGCGCCAACGCGGTCATCGAAATGATCGCGGAAACGGCGCGCGCCACCGACAGCCACCTGTTCCGCCGCTTCGAGCTGATGCGCCGCTGGCGCGAGGTCGAACAGATCGCATTCGACAAATTTATTTCGCCTGATGAACTCCATATGAACGACTGGAGCTATGCCTGCATCGCGCGGGCGCTCGGCACCGCGATCGCGGATGCCGCAACGCGGCCGGCAGCGCCGGGTTCGCCGGTCTCACTGCCGAGTTCCGCGCGCTGAGCGGCCGTTGACCGCAGCCATTCATCCAGAGAAGCTGCGTCCTGCGAAACAGAGGCAGCCTCATGGCGCAGCGCGTCTTGATCACCGCGGGAGCGTCCGGCATCGGCCGTGAGATCGCGCGCGCCTTCGCCGCGACCGGCGCCAGGATTTTTGTCTGTGACATCGATGCCGATGCGCTGGCGTCGTTCGCCCGGCAACTGCCGCACGCGATCGCCACGCGCTGCGACGTCTCCGACCGCCGCGATGTCGAGAACATGGTCGCGGCCGGCGCCGCGGCGCTCGGCGGCCTCGACGTGCTGATCAACAATGCCGGCATCGCGGGACCAACCGAGCCGACCGAGACGATGGACCCCGACGAATGGGAGAAGGTGGTCGCGGTCAATCTCAACGGCACGTTCAACGTCACCCGTTGCGCGATCCCGCACCTGAAGCGGTCGCCCGCGGGCGTGATCATCAACATGTCGTCGGTCGCGGGCCGGCTCGGCTATCCCAACCGTGGCCCGTACGCGACCACCAAATGGGGCCTGATCGGCTTCACCAAATCGCTGTCGATGGAGCTTGGCGCGTTCGGCATCCGCGTGAACGCGATCCTGCCCGGCGCGGTCGCCGGGGATCGGCTCGACCGCGTGTACGAGGCGCGCGCCGCGGTCGGCGGCCAGTCGGTCGAGGAGATCAAGACGCGCGCGCTGAGCAACCAATCGCTGAAGGCATTCGTCGATCCGCGCGATGTGGCGGCGCTGGCGGTGTTCCTGGCGTCGGATGCGGCAAAGTCGATATCGGGCCAGGCGCTACCGATCGACGGAGACCGGCAACAGACGACGTGACCTGGAATCCGACCACTAGGCCGGCTTCATGACGAAGCTGAATTCGCGCACCAGATCCTTGTCCAGCTTCGGACCCATCTCGAGGATCGTCTCGTAGGCCTTCTGACTGGAAAGCGGCGGCTTATAGGCGCGCTTCTCGACCAGGGCGCTGTAGACGTCACAGATCGTGGTGATGCGCACGAGATCGGAAATCTCGGCCGCGTGCAGACCGTGCGGGTAGCCCGATCCATCGAGGTATTCGTGATGGTGCGCGACGATATCCAGCAGTTCCGGCTGGAGACCGACACCGCATTTCAGCACCTGCACGCCGTATTCGGGATGCTTCCTCATGAGCGCCATCTCGTCCGGATCGAGCGCGCGCGGCTTCTCCAGGATCGCGACCGGAACCATCGCCTTGCCGACGTCATGCAGCATGCCGGCGACCGACAACCGATTGCGGTCCGCCGCTCGAAGGCCGAGATGCCGCCCGAAGGCGGCGGCCACACCGGTGACCAGCAGGCAGTGCTGGTAGGTCTGGCTGTGGTGCTTGCGCACGGTGTCGATCCACGACGAGAGGCCCTTCGATTCGATTTCGTCCACGACTGCCGCGCTCGCGGAGCCGATCTTCGAGGTGTCGCAAGCTTCGCCGAGACAGGCCGTGGTGAAGATCGCCTGCAATCCGTCGTGCGCCGCCGCCACGCCCTGATGACCTTGCGCGGCGAACTCCGACGAGTCCCCCGCCAGCACCGCGAAATCGCTCCAGATCTTTTGCAACAGCTCCTTGGCGTCGATCGGCGTGCTCACGACGTCGGTCGCACCGAGCGCGTAGGCTTGCGTGGCCTCGAACCGCGATCCCGGCTGGGTCGCGAAAATCACCTTGCCGCCCTTCGGCTTGGATTTCATCCATTCCTTCAAATCGAGAAGGCCGGACGCATTGCCGAGATTGGCCGAGACGACCGTGAAACGATCGGGCTTGGCGCGGTGGAGGTCAGCCAGCCCGATGAATCGGACTTCCACGAGACCAGCCAATTGGCGTCGCAGCCGCTGGGCGTCGAAGGTGGAGTCGCTGACGAAGGCTAGCTGGTTCATGGTCGTCGAGCACTTGCGGAATGTTCTTTCCAGGCTCAGTGCGCCGCAACTTCCGAGCGGCTGCATTACGGATGACAAGCATACGACGAACCTTTTAAGCGGGCCTTAATGAATGGCCGAACTTTGCGCGCCGTGTTGCAACGGCGTCATTCGGCAAGTCCTAGGATGGAATGCCGTCGCGCCGCGGATCGAGAATGGTGAGGATCTGCACCGCCCGCGGCAGTTCGATCAGGAATTCCGGATCGCGCTCCAGGTGGTGAGCCTGCCGGGGATCGGCCTTGCTGCCGCCGGTCATGGCCTCCACGCTCTCCCAATAGGAGATCGTCACGAACTCGGTTTCGGTCTCGCGATCCTCGCGCAGCATCTGCACGCCGACCGCGCCCTTGGCTTCGAGCGGCGTGATTCCGTTCTGCAACAGGTAGCGCTGGTAGTCGTCGGCCTTCTCCCTGACGGTGCGGCCGCGCCAGATGCGCGCGAATTTGGACCGGCTTGCGTCGCTCGTCATGCCGCAGCTCCATTCCATCGAAGAATGCTCTGCGAACGTCGGGATCAGTGCTGAAGTTCCTTTGCAACTCCGGCTCAAGGCAACGGCCACAGCGAAGCGCAACGGACCCAGGGAATTTTCAATCCGACGCCGAACACCGCGCTCGCACCCGGTATCACCACGCCCTCGCCTTCCGGCGGCGCGACAACCGGTCGCGGCACGGGCGCCAATCCATCGAACCCGCCAGATTTGATCGGCCGCAGCAATCCTCAGGACCTGACGACGCCCCGCGCACAAAGCCCACAGGGCGGCGGAACGCCGGGGACGCCACCGATCATCGTGCCGGAACTGTAACTTCTGCGAGGGATCGCTAATGGCGATCACAAATAACTATGCGGCCGGGCGCCCAGCGCCGGCCGCATATGCCGTAGGCCACGGCGGATTGGTTCAGGCAGCCTTGCTGCTATCGGCGGCGCCGCTGCGACAGGCGATCACCTGCTTGCGCGTCTTGCAGTCCGGGCAGACGCCGATGCGGGTGCTGAAGCGATCGGTCTCGATCGCGCTCTTCATCGCCACCCGGCTCGCGATCAGCAACCGCTCAACCAGGCAACTTTCGCAATAGGCGGCGTTGCGCTTCTCGAGGAATGCGGCGACACGCTGCACGATATGGGATACTGCACTCATCGTTTTTTCAACGCCTTCGGCAGCAAGGCGTTCCTTGCTGCATTTTCTGACCTGCTCGGAAGGGAGCCACGGCCCCGCGCCACGCGGCTGCGGACCGCCCCCTTATATAGGGCTCATTTTGGCCTTAGGCTAGCCCATTAGACCAAAGTGGTTTACGTCCTGTGGCCCTATTTCCAAGCGTTTGAGGGGGACTGGAAACCCGCCCTTATGAGGGTACCTCTCGGCGCCCGAAGAGCGTCCGTACCCCATAGCACTCAAAGGCTTACCACTCTCCAAACAAGGTGCGGCAAACCACTCCCTACCCCGCCCGCTCGTGGAAAAAGTCGTAGATCTTCTTCGCCATCTCGTCGCTGACGCCTTCGACCTTCGCAAGGTCGGCGGGTGACGCCCGCTCGATCGCCTTCAGCGTCCCGAAATGCTGCAACAGCGCGCGCTTGCGCGCCGGGCCGACGCCGGCGATCTCCTGCAAGCCGGATTCGCGGATGTCCTTCTTGCGCCGCGCGCGGTGCGAGCCGATGGCGAAGCGATGCGCCTCGTCGCGCAACCGCTGCACGAAGTAGAGCACCGGATCGCGCGGCTTCAATTTGAACGGATCGCGGCCGGGCACGAAGAAGGTCTCGCGGCCGGCGTCGCGCTCCGGCCCCTTGGCGATGGCGACCAGCGGCACGTCGGTGAGCCCGAGCGCGGCGAGCGCCGCCTGCGCGGCGGAGAGCTGCCCGCGCCCGCCGTCGATGATGACGAGATCGGGCCAGGGCGAGTCCGGCCTCTCCTCACTCTCCGTATCGTCCTCCGTCACCGCTTGCTCCGTTACCTTCTCCCCTGAAACCTGGGCTTGCCCAGGTTTCGCATTTTCTTGCGCAAGTCGGGCAAGCCCGACTTGCGTTGGGAGAAGGTGCCCGAGCGCAGGGAGGGCGGATGAGGGGTTCGCGAGCGAAGCGAGTTCTTCCGAAGAAGGCCCCTCACCCGGTTCGGACCTACGGTCCTCACCACCCTCTCCCTCAAGGGGAGAGGGCGACGGAGTTCGCGGCACCGACGCAGTACCAACCGTCCCATCAGCGCCGGCGACCGCAGCGGCCGCCAGGTCCGCCGGCACACGCGGCGATTCCGTCATCAGCCGCTTGAACCGCCGCTCCAGCACTTCGCGCATCATCGCGAAGTCGTCGCCGGGCGTGAGCTCGGCCGAGCGGATGTTGAACTTGCGGTACTGGTTCTTCTGGAATCCCTCGGGGCCGGCGACCACCATGGCGCCGACCGCGTTGCTGCCCTGGATGTGGCTGTTGTCGTAGACCTCGATCCGCCGCGGCGGGCGCGCGAGCCCGAAACATTCGGCGAGCCCGTCGAGCAGCCGGCGCTGCGACGCGGTGTCGGCGAGCTTGCGGCCGAGTGCCTCACGCGCATTGGACAGCGCGTGATCGACCAGCTCCTTCTTCTCGCCGCGGCGCGGCTGGGCGATCTCGACCTTACGGCCGTTCTTGGCGGAGAGCGCCTGCTCCAGCAACGCGCGATCCTCGATGTCGTGCGAGAGCAGGATCAGTTCCGGCACCGGCTTGTCGTCGTAGAACTGCGCCAGGAAAGCGCCCAGCACCTCGCCGGAATCGAAGCTCCGGTCGGCCTTCGGAAAATACGCGCGGTTGCCCCAGTTCTGGCCGGTGCGGAAGAAGAACACCTCGACGCAGAAGAAACCGCCTTCCTGGTGCACGGCGAAGACATCGGCTTCTTCGGTGCTGCGGGGGTTGATGCCCTGCTGCGCCTGCACCGCCGAGAGCGCCGCAAGCCGGTCGCGGTAGACCGCGGCGCGCTCGAAGTCGAGCGTCTCCGACGCCTTCTCCATCTCGACCGCCAGCTCTTCTTTCACGGCGCGGCTCTTGCCGGAGAGAAACGCGGTGGCTTCACGCACGAGTTCTGCATATTCGGCGAACTCGATCTCGCGCGTGCACGGCGCCGAACAGCGCTTGATCTGGTGCAGCAGGCACGGCCGCGTACGGCTTTCGAAGAAGCCGTCGGAACAGGAGCGCAGCAAGAACGCGCGCTGCAAGGCGGTGATGGTGCGGTTCACCGATCCGACCGAGGCGAAAGGGCCGTAGTAGCGGCCATCGCGGTTGCGGGCGCCGCGGTGCTTGAGGATCTGCGGCGCCCAGTGGTCGCCGGTGATCAGGATGTAGGGGAACGATTTGTCATCGCGCAACAGCACGTTGAAGCGCGGGCGCAGCCGCTTGATCAGATTGGCTTCGAGCAGCAGCGCTTCGGTCTCGGTCCTGGTGGAGACGAATTCGAGCGTGGCGGTGGCCGCGATCATGCGCTCGATGCGCGGGTCGTAGCCCGTGGGCCGCGCATAGGACGTGACGCGTTTGCGGATGTTCTTGGCCTTGCCGACATACAGCACCGCGCCATGCGCATCGACCATGCGATAGACGCCGGGCGCCGACGGCGCATGCTTCACGTGCCGCAGGATCGCGGCGCGGCCGGCCGCCAGCGGACCGGCGGCGGCGGCAAGATCGATCGCGGTCTCGACCTCGGGCAGGCTCTGCTCGTCGTCCTCCTCGACGAGTTCGCTCACCGGATCGATGTCTTTTTTGGCAACGCTCATGAATCGCAAAGTAGGAGTTCAGCCCGCACCCGGCCAGCCTTGACGGCGGCACGAACATGCTCCGGCGAAGCGCAATCGCCGCCGGCAGCGCGTGCTCGTTGATCGGATTTTCGCCGGAGACCTCGGCGCGGTGCCGATCGGGCGGCGGCCGCCCGCCCCCGAAGGCGTCGCGCCTCGTCCTCAAGTCCCCGTCGCGAGGCAATTATTAAGTAATACTTTACCATGCGGCGACGGTATTTACTGTCTATTTGCTATATTCATGGCGGATTGACGGCGTATTTAGTGTTAAAGAATGACAGTATATTTTATTTAAGCGTGTGTCTTTGTTGCACTAGACTAACCGTTAATCGCGAATACTATCGCGCCCATGTGATGCGTGGAGGGTGTGTGATGAAAAGCGTTGTGTTTGCGTGCTTGGGAATGCTGGGGCTGGCGGCGACGGCGAATGCAGCCGACCTGCCGCGGCGCTACGATCCGGTTCCACAACAGCGGGTCTTCGTTCCGGTCAACAACTGGACCGGCTTCTATATCGGTATCAACGGCGGCGGCGCCTGGGGCGATTCCAAGTGGGATAGCGTCGGCTCCTTCGACGTGTCCGGCGGCATGATCGGCGGCACGGTCGGCTACAACTGGCAGATGACTCAATGGGTGTTCGGCCTCGAGGGCGACATCGATTGGACCAATATCAGCGGCAGCTCGACCGCCGCCTGCGTAGCCGGTTGTAAGACCGCCAATAGCTGGCTCGCGACGGTCCGCGGCCGCATCGGCTATTCCTTCGATCGCTTCCTGCCCTACATCACCGGCGGTCTCGCGCTCGGCAACATGAAAGCGACCCAGCCGGGCTTCACCGGCGGCGAAGACACCAACGCCGGCTGGACCGCCGGCGGCGGTCTCGAATTCATCATCGCCGGCAACTGGACCGCGAAAGCCGAGTACCTCTATGTCGATCTCGGCAAATTCAATTGCGGCCTCGCCTGCGGCAACGGCGCCAATCCGGACAACGTGTCGTTCAGCACGCACCTGGTGCGCGGCGGCGTGAACTTCCGGTTCTGATCCAATAACCAAGAACACCAGACGAAACGACTGAGCCCCGGACCGATGGTCCGGGGCTTTTTCGTTCAAAATTCATTTGAGCGAGCGCTCTGACTGTTCGCGGCGAAGCACCTGACGACGATTGTGGCGAGGAACCAAATCTAGCCTTAGGTTTTGAAGGCTTGTTCAACACAACCGAATGTCACTTATACCTTCGGGATATGCACAATGGCCAAGATCGAGAATGTAACCCCGATTTTGCGTGTCGAAGACACGGAAGCGAGCGGCCGGTATTACACGCAGAAGCTCGGCTTTTCCGTGGACTGGGAAACAGACCGCATGCTCTCGGTGTCGCGCGATGGTAAGTCGATCATGCTGTGTGAAGGCGAACAGGGGCAGCCAGGCACCTGGCTCTGGATCGGCGTCGACGATGCGGATGTCTTGTTCGCCGAATTCTCGGCAAAGGGCGCTCACATCCGAAGCCCGCCGCAGAATTTCAGCTGGGCCTATGAGTTCGCGGTCGAGGACCCCGACGGCCACGTTCTCCGCCTTGGGTCCGAGCCCAAACCAGTCTGAATAGAGCACGCGCCGCCTTGCGGGGCTCCGCGGACATCAGGCCACGGCTTGCGGCTCCCATATTATGAGGACACGACTTATGAGGACACGACCTATGAGGACACGACCTGGCCTGCCGGCGGCGTGCTAGGCCGGCGGCGGCTTGGTCGCCTCGAAGCACGGCACGCGCGCGGCGAAGCTGTCGAGCCAGCCGCTCAGGCGCGGACAGCTTTTCTTCAAGGTACCCGGGAAACGGAACTCGCGATAGCCAAGCGCGCAGGCGAGCGATATCTGGCCGACATTCGGCAGCGCATCGACACCGGGCGGCGCCGCGTCGAGCGCCGCCAGCGAGCGATCGATCTTGCCCTGCTGCAGGTCGAGCCATTTCTGTTCGTGCTTTTCAGCCGGCCGGTAGCGGCCCTCGTAAACGATGAGGATCGAGGCATCCATGATGCCGTCGGCCAGCGCCTGCAGCTTGAGCGCGTCGATCCGTGCCTTGAACTCCGTCGGGATGATCTTGCCGCCACCGGCGACGTGATCGAGATATTCGAGGATCACCGGCGAGTCGAAAAACGTGCTGCCGTCATCGAGAATGAGAACCGGAATCTTGCCGAGCGGATTCTGCTGACGCAACGGATCGGCGGGATCCTGCGTCGCCGCGGACTCGACCTTCACCTTGCCGTCGAGCCCGAGCACGCTCACGGCGATGCGGGCCTTGCGGCCGAACGGAGAACCGAAGCTGGTACGGATCAACATGGGCGACGTCACCTCTTCTTGCGCGACGAATTCAGAAGCTCACATGAACAATTGCAGCGAGCGTTTGCGAACGGCGGATTCGGACGCGAGCTGTCGAGCTGCGTCACCTACAGGACGGGAGACTAAGCGAACCTATGCTAGCCAGTGATGACAAGGTTGACCGCTTTAGGGCCCTTGCCTTTCTTGTCAGGCTCGACATCGAAAGACACTCGCTGTCCTTCGTTCAATGCCTTGAGACCTGCACGCTCCACGGCGGTGATGTGCACAAACACATCGCGCCCGCCATCATCGGGCTTGATGAATCCGTAACCGCGCTCGCCGTTGAAGAACTTGACCGTACCTGCCATGGCCATCGGGAAACTCCTCCCCGTGGTTGCCCCCCGCCGCTCCCCACGGCGCGACGGTCAGCCGGACATCCGCATACGGGGAAAGCATCGGCCCCTTAGAGAGGCCTCAGTCACTCCGCCGGCCCCCATCGGAGGCGGAACGTCAAAGCCAACTTTTATAAAGTATTCTAATCTGCGGCTGTGGAAAAGTGGCCAGGGTGTGCTTTCAACTTAAGAGGTAGCTCGAACGCACCGATCATTCGCCGCCGCGCGTGATCCAATCGACGCGGCCGGCTCCGGCGAACAGCTTGGCGAAAAACGGCAGCAGGATTTCGAGTTCACCGGCCAGCAGCCACGGCGGATTGACGACGATCAGCCCGCAGCCGGCGAGACCTTCCGGTTTGCGCTGCACTGCGAAATCGACTTCTGCCCGCAGCACTTTTGGGATCGCCGCGCGCTGCAGGCGCCGCGCCAGCATGTCCGAGTCCTGCCGTCCCTTGAGCGGATACCAGAGCACGAAGATGCCGGTCGCCCATTTGCGGTGCGCGGCTTCCAGCGCCTGCGCGAGGCGGGAAAATTCGTCGGTGACCTCGAACGGCGGGTCGATGAGCACGGCACCGCGGCGCTCCGGCGGCGGCACATAGGCATTGAGCGCGGTCCAGCCGTCGATCGCGATCGCTTTGGCACGCCGGTCGCCGCCGAGGTTGTGCGCGAGCGCGGTCGCCGCGCCCGGCTCGAGCTCGCAGGCGACCAGGCGGTCCTGGCTGCGCAGCAACGAGCAGGTGACGACGGGCGAACCGGGATAGACGGCAAGCTCGCCGCCGGGATTGAGCGCGCGCACGGCGTCGAGATAGGGCGCGAGCAGCGCGGCGGGCTCGCCGTCGACCGGCGCCGCCAGGAGGCGCGCGATGCCGTCACGCCATTCGGGGCTGCGGGTCGCCTCCGGACCACGCAGGTCGTAAAGGCCGGCGCCGGCGTGGGTATCGATCACCCGGAACGCGGCCGGCTTGTTGCGCAGATGCACCAAGATGCGCGCGAGCACTGCGTGCTTGACGACATCGGCGGGGCCGCCGGCATGAAAGGCGTGGCGATAATTCATCGACGGGGACGTTAGCGCAGTTTGAGCGCAAGGGCCCCGTCAGTTGCCGCCGCGCATCGGCGGCATCACCAGCCGGTCGCGGCGGCAGGCGCGCCGGTCGACATCCTCGCAATCGCGGAAGCGCAGATCCTTGGACAGGCAGATCCGCACCTCGTGCAGGCGGCGGCTGTCGCAGGTCACCGAGATGGCCTTGCGGGAAAGGCCCGGGTTGCTCTCGACGAACGCCTCCTCGACCTCGTCCGGCGTCACCATCGTCGGCTTCGACAGTTCGATATAGGCGTCCGGAATTTTCACCTGGGCGCGCGCCTTGCGCACTGCATCGAAATAAGCCCGCGGCTCGAGCCCCGAGCACACCCCGTGCCGGTCCCATTCGTGGAAAATCAGCCGCGGTGCCGGCATCAGATCCAGCATCGAGGACACGATGTTGCGGTTGAGTCGCGGCGCGGGATTCTGGCAGTACTCCGGAAATCCCCGCTCGTATTGCGGCCACAGGCCGTGCACGACGAATGAGTAGGGCCGCCCGCCGCACTGTTCCTTCGGCGCCCGGCCTTTCTCGGCCGACGCTTCACAGAACGACGGCGACCACGACAGCGCGAGCACGTAAAAATCGAATTGGCCAGGCCGGCTCTGGCGCCGGTCCTGCGCCGACGCTCCAACCGCTACGACCAGCAACAAGGCCGCGGCGATCGCCGCGCGACGGACAATCCGAGACATCGACGCCCTCACAAGCCCAAATGCCAAATACAAACGCCGCCAACTATGGCGTCGCGCACGGAACATTTCAAGAACAAAAATCAGAGGCCGCCGGTCGGGCTCAATCAGGGCCGCGCCATCTTGCAGGCCGGGCTGTAGGCCATGTTGCGGTCGAGACCGACCACGCACCATTCGACGCCCCAGCTCGCGCCGACGAAGCCGCCGGTCTCAGCGATCGAATAATGCACCGGGTGCTTCAGGCCATCGGAAACCAGCACCATCGCGCTGCAGAACCGCCGCGGGATCGTATTCGGCGCCCATGGCCGGAACGCGGTCTCGCGAATCCGCTCATAGCCCTGGATCGTGAGGTTGGAATTCCAGAAGCGGCCTTCCTTCGCCGCAAAATTCGACGAGATCGTATCGACCACACCGGGATAGTCGCAGGGCGGCAGCACGCCGTCATAGCGCGGACCGGACAACCAGAAATTCAGTTCCAGGATGCTCGCCGCCGACGCCGAGCCGGCCGGCATCGCCGCAACCACGGCAACTGCGAAAGCAAAACCCGCGACGCGGCCGCGCATGACCCACCCCCTGGCAGAATAAGGAGGAACGGTGCCGCGCCGCCCCTGGGAGGTCAAGGGCGGAACACGCTCGGGACGTTGGATACACAGGGGTCTGTGGCACCCGGGCCACGGCCCTGGCCGGGACCGCAACGTTATCCACACTGTCATCGGTCGGTCTCCACCTGCGGGATACCATCGGCCTGTGGATTGACTGGCGCGCGGCGAGCGGATGGCCCCTGTGCGCCGACAGCGCGCTTTCATTCGGTGGCCGCGCGCTCTAGAATTTTCGCGTCGGAACCGGGAGGCACAGATGCGGGCGCCGTTGCGTTTATCGTTGATCGGACTGGCCATCGCGCTGTTCTCAGCGAACGCCGACGCGCAGGTCTATCGTGGCAACGACACCGGCGGCATCATCCCATATTCCTGCGAGAACGAGGTCGCCGCCCGCGAGATCGCCGGCGCCTACTGCGCGAGCTGGAACAAGTACGCCCGCATCACCAGCGTGCACCGGATCTATGGCGACTACATCGCCTTCAATTGCCTGTGGCGCCCCGACACCGCGCGCTTCCAGATCCCGCCGGTGCGCACGCGCTCGTCCTGCTACGCCCATGCCCGCGCGCCGCGGCTCACGCCACGCGTCCAGGTTCGCTACTGACGGCAAGGGCGGGTGCGCTTACGCGCCGTAAACCATGGCGTCCGTGCCCGCGCGCTGCGCGCGTGTTTTGTCGTACAGAAAAGCCGCAATCCACCCATACGAGCCGCGTCCGTCGGACTATAGGGAGTTCCTTCATGCGCCTGCCTGTCTCGATGCTCGCACTCGCCGCTTGCATGTCGCCTGCGTCCGCCCAGGAATTGCCCGCGCGCCGGGCCGGGCTGTGGGAGGTCACCATCAATCATGACGGCGGCAAGATGCCGGCACAGACGATGCAGCAGTGCGTCGATGCCGAGACCGACAAGCTGATGAATGCGTTCGGCGGCGATCTCAGCGCTGGCATGTGCACGAAGCAGGAAATCAAGAAGGTCGGCGCAACGCTGGTAATCAATGCGGTTTGCCAGATTGGCCCGATGAAGTCGGTATCGGAGAGCGTGGTCTCGGGCGACTTCAACAGCAACTACACGGTGAAGGTGACGTCGAAGCTCGAGGGCGTTCCGGCCGCGGCGCAAGGCATGGTCGGCGGCACCACGACGATCCAGGCGCGCTGGATAAGTGCGTGCAAGCCGGATCAACGGCCGGGCGACATCACGATGTCGAACGGACAGACGATGAATATCCGCGACCTGCGCAAGGCAATGCCGGGCGGCGCGCCGAAATAATTATTCTTTGGTTTCGGCCGGCGCGGCGCTGGTCGGATTCCCGGCCTGCTCGTCGGCGCGGCCTTCGTCGCTCGCGCTGTCATGTGACGGTGTCACGACAGGCTTCCCCGAGGCCGGTACCAGCGGCCGGGTCCGGCCGCCATGGCGCTGCATGGCCTGCGAAAATGCGGGCTGCCAAGTCTTCACTGCACGGTTTCCCTGCTCATCAAACGACCAACTCGCGGGTCGGGGGATTCGTTCCCCCATCCGCTACAGGGTCAAAGCAAAGAAACCGTTGATCAGGTCCAGCGGATGTCGTGCCGGGCGAGCACCTTGCGCACCGCATCGACCAGGTCGTTTTCCGGCACCGCGAATTGCGCTTCCGCCTGCTTCTTGAGGTAGTCGTCGCGCTCCTTCGACAATCCGGCGATCTCGGCGCCGAGGATCAGGTCCTTGATCTGGACCTCGCCCCTGGCCTTCTCGTCGCCGCCCTGGATGACGACGCAGGGGCTGCCGCGCTTGTCGGCATATTTGAACTGATTGCCGAAATTCTTCGGGTTTCCGAGATAGAGCTCGGCGCGGATGCCAGCGCCGCGCAGCGCCGCGACCATCTTCTGGTAATCGGCGGTGCGATCGCGATCGAATATCGTGACCACCACTGGGCCCGGCGCGGGCTTGGCGTCGAGCTTGCCGATCATGGTGAGCGCGGCCTGCAAGCGCGATACACCAATTGAAAAGCCGGTCGCCGGCACCGGCTCGCCGCGGAAGCGCGAGACCAGGCCATCGTAACGGCCGCCGCCGCCGACCGAGCCGAAGCGCACCGGCCGGCCCTTCTCGTCCTTGGTCTCGAGCAGCAGCTCAACCTCGTAGACCGGGCCGGTGTAGTATTCGAGGCCGCGGACGACGGAGGGATCGATCAGGATGCGGTCGTCGGCATAATCCGACGACGTCGTCAGGCTGGCAATCTGGCGCAGCTCTTCGACGCCAGCTTCGCCTTGCGCCGAGCCCGCGACCACCTTGGCGAGGTTCGCCAGCGTCGCGTTGGCGTCCGCGCCCTTCGACTCGACGAAGGCGAGCACGCGGTCGATGGCGCCGCCATCGAGGCCGGCGCCTTTGGTGAAATCGCCGCTCTCGTCCTTGCGTCCTTCGCCGAGCAGCAGCCGGACGCCGGCGGCGCCCAGCCGGTCGAGCTTGTCGATCGCGCGCAGCACCGTGAGGCGCTTGCCGGCATTCGCTTCGCCGCCGAGGCCGATGGCTTCGAGCACGCCGTCCAGCACCTTGCGATTGTTCACCTTGACGATGTACTGGCCCTTGAGACCGAGCGCTTCCATCGTATCGGCCGCCATCATGCAGATTTCCGCGTCGGCCGCGGGCGAGGCGCTGCCCACCGTGTCGGCGTCGAACTGCATGAACTGACGGAAGCGGCCGGGGCCCGGTTTCTCGTTGCGGAACACCCAGCCGAAGCGGTAGCTGCGATAGGGCTTCGGCAGCGCGTCGAAATTTTCAGCCACGTAACGCGCAAGAGGCGCGGTCAGATCGTAGCGCAGCGACAGCCACTGCTCGTCGTCGTCCTGGAACGAGAACACGCCTTCGTTCGGCCGATCGAGATCCGGCAGGAACTTGCCGAGCGCGTCGGTGTATTCGATCGCGGGCGTCTCCACCGGCTCGAATCCATAGCGCTCGTAGACGTCGCGGATCGCATCAGTCATGCGCCGTGTTGCCGCGATCTCGGCCGGGCCGCGATCACCAAGACCGCGCGGGAGCCGCGCCTTCAGCTTGTTGGTTTTGTCGGCCATGATCGTGCTACATCGTTGGGTCAGGTCGATTAGTCGCGCGGTGGTAGCAGCCGGTTCAAACAGCGGCAAGGGACCGGCCAGAGCGAGAGAGAGCGACCATGCCTTCCGGACCAGCATCCGCAACGATTCCCAACGATCTGGAGTCCTATTGGCTCCCGTTCACGGCCAACCGTGCGTTCAAGGCCGCCCCGCGGCTGATCGCGCAGGCCAAGGACATGCACTACAAGACACCCGACGGCCGCACCGTGCTGGATGGTATCGCCGGGCTGTGGTGCACGAACGCCGGGCACAATCGCGATCCGATCGTCGCGGCGATCCGCGCGCAGGCCGGCGAGCTCGACTACGCGCCGGCGTTTCAATTTGCACACCCCAAAGCCTTTGAGCTGGCGAGCCGGGTGGCGGCGCTGGCGCCGAAAGATCTCGACCACGTGTTCTTCTGCAATTCCGGATCGGAAGCGGTCGACACCGCGCTGAAGATTGCGCTCGCCTATCACAACATCCGCGGCGAAGGCTCGCGCACCCGCCTGATCGGCCGCGAACGCGGCTATCACGGCGTCGGCTTCGGCGGCATCTCGGTCGGCGGCATCGTCGGCAACCGCAAATTCTTCGGCTCGCTGCTGGCCGGCGTCGACCACCTGCCGGCGACCTACAATCGCGCCGAGCAGGCCTTCAGCAAGGGTGAGCCGGAATGGGGCGCGCATCTCGCCGACGATCTCGAGCGCATCGTCGCGCTGCACGACGCCTCGACCATCGCGGCGGTCATCGTCGAGCCGATGGCGGGTTCGACCGGCGTGCTGCCGCCGCCGAAGGGCTATCTCGAGCGGCTGCGCGCGATCTGCGACAAGTACGGCCTGCTGCTGATCTTCGACGAAGTCATCACCGGCTTCGGCCGGCTCGGCTATTCGTTCGCGGCCGAACGCTACGGCGTGGTGCCGGACATGATCACGTTCGCCAAGGGCATCACCTCAGGCACCGTGCCGATGGGCGGCGTGATCGTGCGGAAGTCGATCTACGACGCCTTCATGCGCGGGCCCGAGCACGTGGTCGAGCTGTTCCACGGCTATACCTATTCCGCACACCCGCTCGCCTGCGCCGCGGCGTTGGCGACGCTCGATCTCTATCGCGACGAGCAATTGTTCGAGCGCGCCCGCAAGCTCGAGCCGGTCTGGGCCGACGCGGCGATGGGCCTCAAAGGCCTGCCGAACGTGCTCGACATCCGCACCATCGGGCTCACGGCCGGCATCGATCTCGCGTCGCGGCCCGACGCCGTCGGCCGGCGCGCCTATGACGCGATGGTGCACGCCTTCAACGAGGAGAATCTCGTCGTCCGCGTCACCGGCGAGACCATCGCACTGACGCCGGCGCTGATCGTCAGCGAGAGCCAGATCGCGGAAATCTTCGAGAAGGTCGCGCGGGTGATCAAGCAGGTCGCCTAGCGCGCAGGACCGCCCGCCCTACTCGCCGTTCACCACGCGCAATTCGCTGCGGCTGGTTTCCGCGCGCTGCCGCGCGTCGACCTCGGTCTCGGCGACCACATAGTTCGGGCGCCGACGGGTCTCACGCAGGGTGCGTCCGACATACTCGCCGATGATGCCGAGCACGAACAGCTGCGCCGCGCCCAGGATCGCGATCGCCGCCATGATCGACGTCCAGCCCGCGACCGTGTGCTGCACAAAGAAGAAGCTCACGATCGAATAGATGACAAACAGCATGCCGAGCGCCGCGAATCCCAGTGCCAGCCAGATCGCGGCGCGCAGCGGCCGCACGCTGTGGGAGGCGATACCCGACAGCGCGAGCTCGACCATCCGCCCGACCGAGTATTTGCTGACGCCATGCCGCCGCTGCCCGGGCTGATAGGTGATCTTGGCGATCGGGAACCCGAGCCAGCGCACCATGCCGCGCAGGAACAGTTCGTCACTCTCGAACCGGTTGATGGTGTTGACGACGGTGCGGTCCATCAGCAGGAAGTCGGCGCTGCCCGGCTCCAGCTGGATATCGCCCAGCATCCCCAGCACGCGGTAATACAGGCGCGACGTCGCCCGCTTGAACGCTGAAACCTTGAGATCGTCGGCCCGCTGCCCGGCCACGATCTTGAAGCCGGCACGCCACTGTTCCACCAGCTGCGGAATCACCTCGGGCGGATGCTCGAAATCGGCATCCATCACGATCACCGCCTGGCCGCGCGCCGCACGCAGCCCGGCGCGCATCGCCGCCTCGTGGCCGAAATTGCGGGTGAACGACACGTAGCGGACCATCGGATCGGCGGCGGCGGCGGCGCGCAGGGCGTCGAGCGTGGCATCGTCCGAGCCGTCGTCGACGCCGATGATCTCGGTGCGGCCGAGCGTCGATGTCAGGCGCTTCAGATCCGCAATGATCGGCGCGATGTTGCCCGCCTCGTTGTGGGCGGGCAGCACGATCGAGAGTTCGACGGCGACAGGAGCCATACGCAAATCCGGCATTACCGCGGAGCAGTGCCACACTAACATCGTAGGCTGCAACGGCGAAGCGCGCGCAGCGGCCGTTCGCGCGCCAGCAGGCTGGACGAGTCCACAGAAATCCTGCGATGTGTGGCGCCTCGCACAGGGCGGGGTCATGGGGCGGGTCAGGGGAAATGTGGCTGTATGGCCGCAGCGGACAGCAATAGCGGATTTTTCGGCCGGATCGTCGACGAGGCCCAGCGGCGGCCGGGCGTGGTCCTGGCCTGGATGCTCGGCTTCCACCTGGTGGTGTGGACGCTGGTTCCCGCGCTGATCTCCGCCAACCTGCAGCTCGACCTGGTGGAGGGCCTCGCGCTCGGCAAGGAATGGCAGCTCGGCTATTGGAAGCACCCGCCCCTGCCCTGGTGGGTCACCGACCTCGCCTACCGCGTCACCGGACAGATCGGCGCGGTCTATGTCCTCGGCCCGCTGGCGGCGGTGATCTGCCTCTATGCGGTCTGGCTGCTGGCGCGCGACGTCGCCGGGGAGCTCAAGGCGCTGGTCGCGGTCGCCGCGCTCGAAGCGGTCCACTTCTACAACTTCTCGGTCGTGAAATTCGCACACGACCAGATGCAATTGCCGTTCTGGGCACTGACCGGATTGTTCTTCTGGCGCGCGATCGCGCGCGGGCGGACCATCGACTGGATGCTCGCCGGCCTGTTCCTCGCATGCGCGTTCTGGTCGAAATACGCCGTGTTCGCCCTGGCGGCGACACTCGGCCTGATCCTGCTGCTCGACCCGTACGCACGGCGCGCCTGGCGCACCCCCGGCCCCTACGTGATGGCCGCCGTGTTCGCGCTTGCGATCGCGCCGAACGTCTGGTGGCTCATCACCAACGACTTCATGCCGTTGCGCTATGTCGACGATCGCGCCGCCGGCGCGGCGCGCTGGTACCAATATCTCCTGTTCCCGCTGCGCTGGATCGGCGGCCAGTTCGGGTTCCTGCTGCCGGCGCTAGCTCTGCTGGCGCTGCTGTACCTGCCGCGCCGGTCCATCACACCTCGACCGGCAAGCGAGACGGACGCGTTCAACCGCCGCTATGTCGTCGCGCTCGCGCTCGGCCCGTTCGTGGTGACGACCCTCATCGCGGCCGGGGCGGGGCGTCAGGCGATCGCCATGTGGGGTTACCCGCTGTGGTCGTTCCTGCCGCTGGCGATCCTGATGGTCTGGCCGCCGGCGCTTGAAGCCGCGCAGTTGCGGAGGTTTGCAGCCGCGGCAATGGTGGTGCTGATTGCCTTCCCGATCGGCTTTGTGATCGCGGAGCTCGGCGAACCGTTCTTCCGTGACCGGCCCAAGGCGACCCAGTTCCCCGGCCGTCTGCTGGCTGAAACCATCACCCGGCAGTGGCGCGAGCGAACCGGCACGCCCCTCACCTATGTCGGCGGTGCCATCGTGCTCGCCAACGGGGGAGCCGGCCCCCGCTCGTTGCCGGGCGCCGGACAATTCACCGCCAACAACGTCGTGGTCTATTCGCCGGACCGGCCGCACATCATCGTCCATGGCGAACCCGGCCTCAGCCCCTGGATCGACGTCGAAGACCTCGAACGACGCGGCGCCGTCTTCGTCTGGCAGCCGCAGGAAAAGGGACTGCCCGAGAACATCAGGCGGCAGTTCCCGCGCGCCGAGTTTCAGCCGCCCCTGACCCTGGCGCGGCACACGCTTTATCCACGGGGTGGCGAAGTCGTCTATTACGCCTTCATGCCGCCGCGTCCTGCGTCGGCGCCAGCCGCGGGTTCCGCACCGCCGTGATCCCGGCCTTGCGCCGGCCCGATGCCTCGTAGACATTGAACAGAATCGGGCGAATCACCGCGCCCTGCGCCTCGTCCGCCGCCTATTGGACCATTCGTGACGACCATGCGCCTCGGAACCATCTTCATCGTAGCCTGCATGGTGGTGATCGCGGCGTCGGCGGGCGCTTTGCTCTATCTCGGGTTCGGCTTCTCCGGGATCGAGGCGTTCGTCGTCACGCTCGCGGTCCTGACCGCGTTGGGGCTCTATACCACCGTCTCCACCCGCACCGGCGTCCGTTCCGCGGTCGGCAGCCAGCTCGGCGATCTCTCGCGCAGCAATTTCGAATTGGCCCGCCAGGTCAACGACCTCAACCGCCGGATCGCCGGGGTGGAAAGCCGCGCCGACGTCGCGCAAGCGCGGGCTCGCGCCGCGATCGATCCGCTCGCAGTCGAGATCAGCGAACTCGGCACACTGGTGCGGCAGCTGGCGGAAACGGTGGCGACCTACGAGGCGAGATTCGGCGAGATCGCAAAGCCGGAGATCGCAGCGTCCGGAATCGCAATACCCGACATCGCAACGCCCGATATCGCAAGGCCTCTGCCGCTGCCGCAGGAACCGATCACCGCGATCGAGCCGATCGCGTCGCTGATGGAGGACGTCGTTCCGGCGGTGTCCCCGACACCGATCCCGGTGGCCGCACCGCCCGCGCCGGCCCCCGAGCCTCGACCGGAACCGGCGATCGCCGCCCGAGTCGCTGGCAGCAACAGCGCCGACACCAGCAGCGCCGATGAGGAACGGCTTGCGGTGATCCGGCGCGCCATCGATGCCAATCGCATCGACCTCTACCTGCAGCCGATCGTGACGTTGCCGCAGCGGAAAGTGCGCTACTACGAGGCGATGTCGCGGCTGCGCACCGAGACCGGTGACGTCCTGCAAGCCGCCGATTTCATCCCGCTGGCGCAGCGCGCCGGACTGATGGCGAAGATCGACAACCTCGTCGTCTTCCGTTGCGTGCAGGTGGTGCGGCGTCTCCTGCTCAAGAACCGCGATATCGGCCTGTTCTGCAATCTCTCGGAGACGACCCTCACCGACGGCGCGGTATTTCAGCAGCTCCTCGACTTCCTCGACGCCAATCGTGCGATCGCGCCCTCGGTCGTGCTCGAATTCACCCAGAGCGGGTTGCGTGCCGCCGGCCCGATGGAGAACGAGTCGCTGGCCGCGCTGGCCGACCGCGGCTTCCGCTTCTCACTCGACAATCTGCAAGACCTGCGGATCGAACCGCGCGACCTCGCAGCGCGCGGCTTCCGCTACATCAAGATCCCCGGCAACCTTCTGGTCAATCCGAAGGACAGCGCCGCCGACATCCACCCCGCCGACCTTTCCGATCTCCTGGGCCGTTTCGGCATCGACCTGATCGCCGAGAAGATCGAAAGCGAAGCGATGGTGGTCGACCTGCTCGACTACGACGTCCGCTTCGGCCAGGGCTTCCTGTTCTCGCCACCGCGGCCGGTGCGCGCCGAAGCGCTGCAGGGCATCGCCGACCGTGGCGACGTGGTGGTGCGGGAATCCGGCGGCGCCGATGAGACGCCCGCCCCCGAGCCGACCGCGCGGCCGCCAGGCGACGAGCCCGGCGGCAACGGGGCGGGCAAAGGTCCGCGCGTCGTCGGATTGGCCCAGCTCGCCCGCGGCGGGACCGGCCGTATTTGAAGCCGGGGCGCGGATCGTCTAAGAGCAGCGGCCGCGTCAAACCTTCCGACCCGCACCGAGCCGCAATTCTTCCGAGCAGCAATTCTTCCGAACAGATGTCCGTCAACCCATCCAGCTTCAGCAGCCATTTCGCGACCGTTGCGCCTGACTACGACGTGTTGCTGTCGGATGTCTGGGGCGTCGTGCACAACGGCGTCGCGGCCACGCCGAACGCGTGCGACGCGCTCCGTCAATTCCGCGAGCGCGGCGGCACCGTGGTGCTGATCACCAATGCGCCGCGACCGGGCGAGTTCGTGCAGAAGTTCATCGACGGCCTTCACGTGCCGCGCGACAGCTACGACGCGATCGTGAGCTCCGGCGACGTCACCCGCGCGCTGATCATCGAGCGGGCGGGCGAACGCGTCGCGCACATTGGCCCTGCACGCGATATCCCGATCTTCGAAGGCCTCGACGCCGCGGTGGTTCCCGTCGAGAGCGCGGACTACGTCGTCTGCTCCGGCTTGTATGACGACACGACCGAAGGCCCGGACGACTACGACGACGTCATCGCGACGATGCTCGCGCGCAAGCTGCCGATGATCTGCGCCAATCCCGACATCGTCGTCGAACGCGGCGAACACCTGGTCTATTGCGCCGGCGCCATCGCCGACCGCTATGCCGCCAAGGGCGGCGACGTGACCTATGCCGGCAAGCCGTATCGCCCGATCTACGACCAGGCGATGGCGGCGGCGCGCAAGGCGCGCGGCCGCGACACCGCGCATAATCGCGTGCTGGCGATCGGCGACTCCGTGCGCACCGACCTCAAAGGTTCGGTCGCCTTCGGCATCGATTGCCTGTTCGTCACCGCCGGCATCCATGCCGAGGAGTTGGGCGGACGGCATACTCCCGACGCCACGGCAATCAACGCCATGTTCAAGGACGCGCAGGTCGCGCCAAAGTTCGTGATGCAGCAACTGGTGTGGTGACGGTTCTGTGGTGACGGTTCTAATGGGGGCAGCCCATGCTTGCGCTCTCGGATTTGAAGTCCTTCAAGGTCATGTTCGCGACGCCCTGCTACATCTCGGCGGTGAGCATGAACTACGTCGTGAGCACCTACGGCCTCGCGCTCGACTGCTCGCATCTCGGCATGGAAACCATCCTGCACATGCACAGCGAGAGCCTGATCACGCGCGGGCGCAACAAGATGGTGATCAAGTTCCTGGAAGAAGAGCGGTTCACGCACCTGTTCTGGATCGATTCCGACATCGCGTTTTCATCGGAAGCCGTGTTCCGTATCCTGCGCGCCGATCGTGACGTCGCCGCCGGCGTCTATCCGATGAAGTCGTTCAACTGGCCGTCCGAGGGCTTGCCGGCCGGCATGACTCGCGCGCAGTGGGAGGCGAGGTATACCGACTATCCGTTCAACCCGGTCGCGCATGGCGCGGCGCCGGTCGGTCCCTATGTCGACGCCGACGGTTTCGTGGAAGTGGCGGAAGCGCCGACCGGCTTCATGGCGATCAAGCGCCACGTGTTCGCGCAGATGATGCGGCACTATCCCGAGCTCAACTACGTGCCGGACGGCCCGCCCAACAATCCGCAGGCGCATCTGCACTGGCGCTTCTTCGACTGCATGATCGACCCGGACACCGGCCGCTACCTGTCCGAGGACTTCACCTTCTGCCGGCGCTGGCGCGACATGGGCGGCAAGATCTGGGTCGACCTTCACTCCAAGCTCCACCACCTCGGGCAGCACATGTTCGCCGGCGACCTCGCCGAAAGCCTGAAGGTGCAGGGGCGGCTGTAGGGTTGGGTAGCTCCCGTTCAACCGCTGACGCTCTGCCCATTGCCCGTCGAAGACGGTCGCAAACGCTTCTTGCGGGGCGCCTAACCCACCCTACGCGCTGAATAAAATGATGCCGGCGGGCCACACCGGCAAAAAAAACGCGCATCCCTGGCGGTCGCCGCCACCAAGCCCCTGTTCGGCGGCTCGCCCAACTGCTGAATATATGGAACTTTGCGCCTAGGCCCCTGATTTGAAGGCAACAATTGCGCCCGGGGGTGAGTACCACCGGGGGTAAGCATGCGACGACACTCCGCACCGGACCTGCGCCACGCGCTGCATTTTGTATTGCCAAAACCGGGCAGCGCGACCGCGCTGCGGTCGAACCTGCTGTCCACCAGCATTCTGACCGGAAGCCCGTTCGTCGGCATGGCGCTCGTCGCCGGCATCACCGCTTTCGGCGTCACGCCGGCCGCCGCCCAATGCACTTCCGGCGCCGGCGGAACCTTGATGACAGGAACCTGCAACCCCCTGACCGTGAGCGGCGCAAGCTCCACGGCCATCGGTTTCAACGCGAGCGTCAACGGGGCCTTTGCCACCGCCGTTGGCAACAACGCGGGGGCGAACGGCCTAGCCGCCACCACGACCGGCGCGTTCTCGTTCGCGAACGGCGACAACGCGACCGCGACAGGAACGGCCGCATTCGCGGACGGCACCGCCGCCACCGCAACCGGCCGGTCCGCGGTTGCGAACGGCACCAATGCCACCGCAACCGGCGAGGCTGCCTTAGCGAACGGCCAGTTCGCCACTGCCACCGGCCGGATCTCCTTCGCGAATGGCGCCAATGCCGTCGCCACCGGCAGCGCCTCGACTGCCAATGGCTCCAACGCTATCGCCACCGGCACGTTGTCGTTCGCGAATGGCTCCAACGCCATCGCCACAGGCACCTTCGCGATCGCGAATGGTGCCAACGCCACCGCGACCGGCCAGAACAGCTTCGCGAACGGCTCCAACGCCACCGCCACCGGCCAGGGCGCGGATGCGATTGGCAACGGCGCGACGGCGACCGGCGCGTCTGCAAGTGCCAACGGCGCCTTTTCGACCGCGACCGGCGCGGGCGCGAACGCAAGTGGCACCGCCGCCACCGCAACCGGCAACTCGGCCAGCGCGAACGGCGTGCAGGCCACGGCGACCGGCCACGCGTCTATCGCGAACGGCGCGCTCGCGACGGCCACCGGTCAGAATTCGTTCGCGAGCGGCACCAACGCCACCGCCACCGGCCAGGGCAGTTTCGCGAGCGGCACGACCGCCAGTGCTTACGGCCAGGGCAGCCGCGCGGACGGCGAAGCCACCACCGCCATCGGTCAGGCAAGCACCGCCAATGCCACGGGCGCGACCGCCATCGGACAAGGATCAACCGCGAGCGGGACCAATGCGTTCGCCGGCGGCATCGGCGCGGTCGCGTCCGGCAACAGCGCCGTGGCGATCGGCAGCAATGCGCAGGGCACCGGCACCAATTCGATCGCGATCGGCAATGGCGCGGTAGCCACCGGGTCGATCGCGGTCGGCGCTGCGTCGTCGGCCGCCAGCGGCGGCTCCGCGTTCGGCGACAATTCAGTAGCGACGGGAGCCAACGCGGCCGCGATCGGTACCGGCGCTTCGGCGACGCATGCCAATTCCACCGCTATCGGCACCGGCGCAACGACAACGCGCGCCAACCAACAGGCGTTCGGCACCGCCTCGAACACCTACACGATGGCGGGCATCACGTCGGCGGCGAGCACGGCGGCCCAGAGCGGCCAAACGCAGCTCGTCACGTCGGACGCAAGCGGCAACCTCGCCACCGCAAGCGCCGCGAGCCTCGGCCTCGCATCAGCCGGCGATATCAGCGGCATCAATTCGCGCCTTGATGACCTTACGATACGCAGCAACCGCGCCTATTCCGGCGTCGCGATGGCGATGGCGCTCGCAGGAACACCAACCGTGATGCCGAACGAGCGGTTCGTCACCAGCTTCAATTGGGGCACGTTCCAGGGCGCGAATGGATTTGCCTGGGCGGGCGCCGTCCGCGTTACCGGCAACGTGCAATTGAACGGCGGCGTCTCCTATGCACCGGATGTCAACCTTGTCGGTGGGCGCGCCGGGGTGCGGATCGGCTTCTGAAGCCGCATCGGACCTCGATCATGAACGAGCGGCGCGCAGCATGAAGAAGACGATCGGACGATCGATCCGCGCGCTTGTCGTCACCTTGTTGTTCGTTGCTGCATGGGCAGGCCCGGCGGCGCCGGAATCGAAAGGCCCCGCGCCCGCACCGGCACCCGCAGCCGAGGCGAAATCGGCCCTACCGGTGACGCTCGAGCAAACGCTCTACTTGATCCGGTCGACGCTGCTCACGCTCAACGACGCCAATCGCTCCGGCAACTACACCGTGCTGCGCGATCTGGCGGCGCCGGAGTTTCAGGCCAGGAATACGGCCGCCGACCTGTCGCTGATTTTCAGCGACTTGCGGCAGCGCAAGTTCGACCTGTTCGCCGTGGCGCTCGTGGCGCCACAGCTCTCGACACCGCCCTATGTCGACCCGAACAAGATGCTCAAGATCGTCGGCTACGTTCCGACGCGGCCGCTGCAGATCAATTTCGATCTGACCTTCCAGGTGGTCGACGGCCATTGGCGGCTGCATGGCATCTCGGTCGCCACCACGCCGGCGCCGCCCCTGCCGCCGCCTGCGCCCCCCGTCGAGGAGCCTCCGGCCAAGGCCAAGAGCAAAAAATAGCGACGCGCCGGTGCGCCGACGCATCGCCACGCAACGAGGCTGAGAACGTCCGATGAAGCGGATTACGCCGCCAGCGGCGGCACCGGCAGGTCGGGGAACACCGCCTGGATCTTGTGCTGCAACGTCTGCGCGTTGAACGGCTTGACGATGTAGTTGTCGACCCCCGCCTTCTTGGCCGCGATCACGTTGTCGGTCTTCGACTCGGCCGTGATCATGATGAAGCGGGTGGTGTTGAGATTGGGGTCGGCGCGGATCTGGCGCAGCAGGTCGTAACCCGTCATCGGCGCCATGTTCCAATCCGAGATCACCAGGCTGTAGGACTTCTGCCGCATCTTGGCGAGCGCGGACGTTCCATCAGTGGCGTCGTCGACGTTCTCGAAACCGAGCTGCTTCAGCAGATTGCGAATGATGCGGATCATCGTGTTGTAGTCGTCTACAACGAGGATCGACATGGACGCATCAACTGCCATAGTCCTCTCCATGAGACCTCATCGACGCGGCGGCCACGCAAGCCGACCGCGACGACGAACACCCCGGCCCGGAGCAATTCCAGTATCCCCCTAGCAAAAGGCGTTGAATATCCGGTTAATTGCGCGCGCGACGCGCGCTCCCGAACCTCGGCAAGGCAGAAATCCTCAACGAAATCATGCTGATTTGGAACGCGGCCGACCCGCGCAAGGTTGCCGGCCGAGGCCGGCTCGGTAGGACGCCCCGGAGCGTAAAAAAACGTAAATAAGCCAATGCCAGAACACTCGAAACCGACCCCCACGTTTACCGTAGTCCACGGGGAAACACCCGCCGGGCACGCGCTCCACGGTGCCGTGGTCGCGATCGGCAATTTCGACGGCGTGCATCGCGGCCACCAGGCCGTGATCGCGACCGCCCGGCAACGCGCGGCGGCGCTGCAGCGTCCGGCGGCCGCGCTGACCTTCGAGCCGCACCCCCGCAGCTTCTTCCGGCCGCAGGAGCCGCTGTTCCGCCTCACCGACGAGCGCAACAAATTGCGGCTGCTGGCATCGACCGGGCTCGACGGCGCGATCGTGCTGCGCTTCGACGCGGCGCTCGCGGCGCTGAGCGCCGACGACTTCGTCGAACGCGTCCTCATCGAGCGGCTCGCGGTTTCCGGCGTCACCATCGGTTTCGATTTTCATTTCGGCGCCAAGCGGACCGGCACGCCCGACTTTCTCGCGGCGGCGGGCGCACGACACGGCTTCGCCGTCGACATCGTGCCGCGGTTCGAGGACAACGGCCGCCGCATCTCTTCCGGCCCGATCCGCGCCGCGCTCGGCCACGGGCGCGTCGCCGAGGCCGCCGAGTTGCTCGGCTTCCCCTGGTTCGTATCCGGCGAGGTGGTGCACGGCGACAAGCGCGGGCGCGAGCTCGGCTACCCGACCGCCAACCTGCTGCTCGACCCGACCTGCGGACTGCGGCACGGGATTTATGCCGTGCGCATCAATGTCGGCGGTCGCCGTCACGACGGCGTGGCGAGTTTTGGCCGCCGCCCGATGTTCGACGTCGGAACGGTGCTGCTCGAAGTGTTCGTGTTTGATTTTTCCGCCGACCTCTACGGGCAGACGATCGATGTCGCTTTCATCGAATGGATCAGGCCCGAGATGAAGTTCGACAGCATCGATGATCTGGTGCGGCGCATGGACGACGACAGCGGCATCGCGCGCGCCGCGCTGGCGAAAGTCCCCGGCGCGTTTCCGCCGGTATCCTAGCTTCCCTGGCTTTCCTGCTCCTCGGCGCCGGCCGCGTCGTCATTCGGCCGGTCGCGGAACCATTCCTTGGCAAGCGCGGCGGCAAGGAAACCGGCAGCCGCCAGCGGCGCAATCCGTCGCAGACCGATGGTGCGCCCAAGCTGCAACGCGATGCCCAGCGTTGCGGGGTCGAAAAACGGCGACTGGCTGCGCAGCGCGAGCGCACGCTTGGCGCGCTCGCTGGTCCGGCGCTGCGACAGCACAGCGCCGAGTGCGCAGACGATGGCGATCAGCACGAACGAGACGGCGACGATCAGCGCCGCCGTCAGCGGGCTGTAGCGTTCGGCCAGCCAGATGAATCCGGCGAAGACGAAGAACACGAACGCCGCCACCACCGCGACCACGGCGATCAGCGCGAAGACGACGACGGCGCTGCTGAGGCCGGTTCGCGCCTCAGCCCGCAGCCGAAGATTTTGCATCAAGCCCGTCAGCATGCTGAAGCCCAACCCAAGGCCGTCGTTGCGTGGTTACTTCCTTGCACCGAGTCTATTTGCGCCAACTCTATTTGCACCAACTCTACTTGCGCCAACTCTACTTGCGCCAACTCTACTTGCGCCACATGGCGCCGAACAGAAAGCCGATGCCGGCGGCGAGCGCGAGCGTCGTGTAAGGCCGCTTCTTGAGCGACTCGTCGATCGCATCGACGACGTTGTCGCCGACCTCGCGGACCGCACCGACCGCTTCCATGCCGGCGTCCTGCGCATCGGAGATCACGCCCTCGACGTTCGACTTGGCGCGGGAAAATGCCTTGGTGCCCTTGGAGGCAAGAACGCCGGCGAGCTGCTGCGTCAGCTTCGCGACGTCGTCGCGTAGCGACTCGAGGTCGTCCTGGATATCCCTGGCGCCGGCCGAAGCGACCTTGCCGGTCTCCTTGACCGTGTCCCGGGCGTCCTTCGCGGCATCACGTGCGATATTGGACATGTTCGACATGTTGACTCCGGTTGAATTGGGGGTGTGCGCTTGGCCCGCTAACGGGCCGGGTGCCGAAAAGTTCCATCACCCCGGAAGCTTCGCGTCATCGGACGGAAGCACGTGGTTGGCGATCACGAGACCGATCAGCGACAACGGCACCGCCAGGAACGCGCCGATCGGCCCCCAGAGCCAGGCCCAGAACACGATCGAGATGAACGCGATCAAAGGGTTTAGCGTCAGCCGATGGCCGAGGATCGTCGGCGTGAGGATATTGCCCTCGATCGTCGTCAGCGCCACGAACGAGGCCGGCGGCAGCAGCGCGTAACCGAGCGTCGGAAAGGTCACGAGGCCGACCCCGAACAGGATGACGACCATGCAGGCCGGCCCGATATACGGGATGTAGTTGAGGATCGCGGTCAAGAGTCCCAGCATCAACGGATTGTCGAACCCGAACGCCCATGCGCCCGCCGCCACTACGGCGCCCAATGTGATGTTGATGGCGGTCACGGTTGCGACGTAGGAGGCGAGATTGTCCTCGATATCGTTGGCAATGCGCAGGAAACGCAGCTTGGCGTCACGGCTGCCGAACAATGACGTCAAATGCCGCCGCACTTCCATCTGGCCGACCAGCGCGAAGAACAGCGTCGCGGCAAAGATGGCGATCTGCGCCACGGCCGGTGTCAGCGCGGCGATGACGGGCGCGACCCAGGTGATCTGCGACTCCTCCACCTTCACGCTGTTGGCCGACGGCGGCATCAGCGTGTGCTGCAGATCGCGTAATGCGGCCAGCGGAATGTCGAGGACGTAGAGCTTCTCTTTCACCCGGGCGGCGATCTCCGGCGCGCGATCGATCCAGGCGATGAGCGGCGCCGAGATCAGCGTGAGCACCGTCGCGACGGCGGCGATCAACACGATGACAACCAGTGTTGCGGTGAGCCACGGAGAAACGCCGCGCCGATCGGCGAGCTTGACGATCGGTGCGAACGTCATGGCCACGATCACAGCGGCGAGGATCGGCATCAGGACCGGGCGGGCGACGTAAAACGTGGCCGCGAGCAACAGAATAAAGATGCCGATCAGCGAAAGCTGCGACGCCGATCCCCACACGTCGTCTGCGCTCGAGACCGGCTGCGGGTCGTTGATGACCAGCGACTGTGGTTTTTCCTTTCGGGCACGCAGTAAATCCACAAAGCCCTCCCAGGCAATGCCGCGGCGGCAGACCGGTTTGTCGGCGAAAATCGGACAGGCCATGCGCCTGCGTTCACGCGTCAACGCCTCATTGCTGTCCCGGGTTCCGACCCGACGAGGCCGATCAGGCCGGCTCGATGCCCGGCTGTCGGCTGCAGGCCGGGGTACAGCACCGGCACGCCAGCACAGGCCTAACCACGGCCGATACGGCGCTAGCGTGATTGTGACCGATCTGGTACCACACGGCCCATGATGGCTTGCAATTCACGCGCTTTGATATTCGGGTCGGCCGCGCGGTCAATTCGCGGCCCGGCTTCCGCCTGACGTTCGCGTCAGCGGAGGACCGGGATTGCCGAGCCCTCACCGCCATCTCAGCCTGGTAATGTCATGACCGACCCCGCCCGCGACTACAGCGAGACTCTGTTTCTACCCAAGACCGACTTTCCGATGCGCGCCGGTCTGCCGCAGAAGGAGCCGGAGCTCCTGGCACGGTGGGCGAAGCTCCGCCTCTATCACCGCCTGCGCGAGGAAGCCCGCGGCCGCACCAAGTTCGTGCTGCACGACGGACCGCCCTACGCCAACGGCAACATCCATATCGGGCACGCGCTCAACAAGATCCTCAAGGACGTGGTGACGCGCAGCCAGCAGATGCTCGGCCACGACTCCAACTATGTGCCGGGCTGGGACTGCCACGGCCTGCCGATCGAATGGAAGATCGAGGAGGAGAACTACCGCTCCAAGAACAAGCCGAAGCCGAACCTCTCCGACCCGGCGGCGATGATCGCGTTCCGCAAGGAATGCCGCGCCTATGCCGAGCACTGGCTCAAGGTGCAGCGCGAGGAGTTCAAGCGCCTCGGCGTCGAGGGCGACTGGGACCATCCCTACTCGACCATGGATTTCGCCGCCGAGGCGCAGATCGCGCGCGAGATCATGAAGTTCGCGCAGAACGGATTGCTCTATCGCGGCTCGAAGCCGGTGATGTGGTCGGTGGTGGAGAAGACCGCGTTGGCCGAAGCCGAGGTCGAATACGAGGATTACACCTCGGACCAGGTGTGGGTGAAGTTTCCGGTGGTTTCGACCGCTCAGCCAAGCGCGATCGAGGGACTCGGCCACGCCTCGGTCGTGATCTGGACGACGACGCCCTGGACCATCCCGGGCAACCGCGCGATCAGCTTTTCGCCGAAGATCAAATACGGCCTGTTCGAAGTCACCGACGCGCCGGCGGAGAACTGGACCAAGGTCGGCGACAAGCTGATCCTGGCCGAGAATCTCGCCGTCGAGGCGTTGCGGCAGGCGCGCGTCACCGCATTCAAGCAGATCGGCAGCATCAGCGCCGAACTGCTGAGCGGCATGAAATGCGCGCATCCGCTCAAGAGCTTCAACGCCGGCTACAGTTTCGCGGTGCCGCTGCTCGCCGGCGATCATGTCACCGACGATACCGGCACCGGCTTCGTGCACACCGCGCCTGGCCACGGCCGCGAGGACTTCGAGGTGTGGACCGCCAACGCGGCGAGGCTCGCGGCGCGCAGCATCAACACCGTCATCCCCTACACCGTCGACGAGAACGGCGCCTTCACCGAACAGGCGCCGGGCTTCACCGGCAAGCGCGTGCTCAACGACAAGGGCGAGAAGGGCGACGCCAACGAGGCCGTGATCAAGGCGTTGTCGGACGCCGGCATGCTGCTCGCGCGTGCGCGACTCAAGCACCAGTATCCGCATTCGTGGCGCTCGAAGAAGCCGGTGATCTTCCGCAACACGCCGCAATGGTTCATCGCGATGGACAAGCCGATCGCGGACGCCGCCGGCCACGCGAAGCCGGCCGACACGTTGCGCGCCCGCGCGCTCGAAGCCATCAAGATGACGCGCTGGGTGCCGCCGCAGGGCGAGAACCGCATCAACGGCATGATCCTCAGCAAACCGGACTGGGTGATCTCGCGCCAGCGCGCCTGGGGCGTACCGATTACCGTCTTCGTACGCGAGAAACGCGACGGGTCAGTCGAAATCCTCAAGAATAAGCTCGTGAACGCGCACATTGCCGAAGCCTTCGAGGAGGAAGGCGCCGACGCCTGGTATGCGCCCGGCGCCCGCGAGCGCTTCCTCGGCGAGTTGGCGAACGAACACTGGCAGAAGGTCGACGACATCCTCGACGTCTGGTTCGATTCCGGCTCAACCCACGCATTCGTGCTTGAGAACAGCTCGCAATTCCCGGCCTTCGCTGGCATCAGGCCTAGAAGAAGGGCCAGTCTCTCACCCATCGAAGCAGCGCGAAGGCGTGAGACGCTAGCTCGATGGCAACAAGCGGTTTCCGAAGGGCATACGAAAACAGAAGCTGCGAAGCTGGTTGGCGTTCCGCGATCGACTCTTTCTGGGTGGGAGAAAAAAGCGAAGATCGAGTCCGATACCGTGATGTATCTCGAAGGCTCCGACCAGCACCGTGGCTGGTTCCAGTCATCGTTGCTCGAAAGCTGCGGCACCCGCGGCGTCGCGCCGTTCGACGCGGTGCTGACGCACGGCTTCGTGCTCGACGAGAGCGGCCGCAAGATGTCGAAGTCGCTCGGCAACGTCACCGCGCCGCAGGACGTGATCAAGCAGGCCGGCGCCGACATCCTGCGGATGTGGGTCTGCGCCTCGGACTACGGCGACGATCTCCGCATCGGCAAGGAAATCCTGAGCACCACGGTCGACACCTATCGCAAGCTCCGCAACACGCTGCGTTGGATGCTCGGCTCGCTCGCGCATTTCCAGGATGACGACCGGGTGCCGGTCGACAAGATGCCGGAGCTCGAACGGTTGATGCTGCACCGCCTCGCCGAGCTCGATCTCGTGGTGCGGCAGGCCTATGCCGATTTCGACTACAAGCGCATCTTTGCTGCGCTCAGCGCGTTCATGAACGTCGATCTCTCGGCGTTCTATTTCGACATCCGCAAGGACACGCTCTACTGCGACCCGATCTCGTCGGTGCGGCGGCGCGCGTGCCTCACCGTGCTCGACTACCTGTTCCGCGCCACCGTGACCTGGCTTGCGCCGATGCTGCCGTTCACCGCCGAGGAGGCATGGCTGTCGCGCTATCCGTCGGAGGACGGCTCGGTGCATCTGCAACAGTTTCCGAAAATTCTGACCGCATGGCGCGACGACGCCTTGGCCGAGAAGTGGCGCAAGATCCGCACCGTGCGCCGCGCCGTCACCGGCGCGCTGGAGATCGCGCGCGCCGGCAAGCGGATCGGCTCGTCGCTCGAAGCCGACCCGATCGTGCACGTGTCCGATCCCGACCTGTTCGCCGCGCTGGTCGACGTCGACCTCGCCGAGATCAGCATCACCTCCGCCGCCACGCTGGTGTCGGACGAAGGCCCGGCCGACGCGTTCCGGCTGCCCGACGTCAAAGGCGTTGCGGTCGTCGTCAAGCTCGCCGAAGGCACCAAGTGCGCCCGCTCCTGGAAGGTATCGCCCGCGGTCGGCGACGACCCCGCCTACCCTGACGTGACGCCGCGCGACGCGCAGGCGTTGCGCGAGTGGGACACCGCGCACAGCCGGGCGGCGGAGTAGCCGCCCATGTTCTGGGGCCCCCTCGCCCGCCTCGGGCTGGCTACGGCGGCAGCGACCGCCTTGCTCGACCAGGCGCTCAAGCTCTGGCTCCTGTTCGTGTTCGACCTGCAGAACCGCGGCGTCGTCAGCCTGACCCCGTTCCTCGACCTTGTCCTGGTTTGGAACAGGGGCATCAGCTACGGGATGTTCCAGCAGCGCGGCCCCTACGGCCAGTGGGTGCTGCTGGGGCTGACCGCGGTCGCGATCGTGCTGCTCTGGACCTGGCTGGCGCGGTCGACATCGCGGCTGATGGTGCTGTCTTTGGCCCTGATTATCGGGGGCGCCGTGGGCAATGCCATCGACCGGGCGGCCTACGGGGCGGTGGCCGATTTCGTGCTCCTGCACCTCACGACCGGCAGTTTCAGCTTCAAATGGTATGTCTTTAATCTGGCCGACGCCGCCATCGTTGCCGGGGTGGCCGGACTCTTGTATGATTCATTGGCTGGCCGGCGCGCCGCAAAACAGCCCTGATCCCCCAGGATAAACCGGGGCTCGGGGCCAGGGGATGCCGCTTCAGGGCGCCTGAGCACGCAACAGCGCGTCTACACTTAAACGTGTCCAACGTGTCTGAAACGTAACGTGTCTGAAGCGTAAGCGCGTTTGAAACGCAAAATGCCGCGTCGAGGGGACCGACATGATGCAGACCTTTTGGATTAAGCAGATCAGCGTTGCCGGTGTATTCACGCTCGCCGCCGTGATCGGCGCGTCAGGAAGCGCCCGGGCGCAAGACGATAGCGTCGAAGGTAATTCGCTCTGGAACCTGGAGCAGCGCGTGTGGGGCGGTATCGTCCGCGGGCTGGGCCTGAAGGACCCGAACAGCCCGACGATCGACTACCGCGAGCGGTCGCCGCTGGTCGTCCCGCCGAGCCGCGACCTGCCGCCACCGCAGGCCCGCGCGACGCCGCGCGACGCCTCCTGGCCGACCGATCCCGATCAGGCTCGCGCCAAATCGAGGGCAACCAAGAGCAAGACCGCCATCGGCAACGCCTCGACCGCCATCGAAAATCAGGGCCGGCCGATCAACCCAGATGAATTGAACCGTGGCGGGGCACGCCCGCAGGGCACCGAGTCCACCGGGTCCAATGCGCCGGCTCCCGGTCCGAGCGGGGCCCCGGTCCCGCCATCCCAGCTGGGATATTTCGGCGGCCTGTTCTCGGGGCAAGCCTGGGGCTTCGGTTCGGGCTTCGGCGGCTACAAAGACGAAACCGGCACCTTCACCAGCGAGCCGCAACGGTCGCAGCTTACCGAGCCGCCACCGGGCTACCAGACGCCGTCGGGTGATCAACCCTACGGCGTGACCCGGCGTATCGAGCGTGCACCGGTTCAGCCACACGATCCGGCCGGCCGGGACGTCGGCCGATAGGGCCGTAATTGGGCCGTATTCGAGGGGCTCTTGCGGCGGTATTCGCGGATCGCCATGTTTCGTCTGGCGACTGTGACCCATTCCACAAGAGGCCTCCCTTGCCCCAAGCGATGAAGCGCGCCCTGTTTGCGGCCGCAGCCGTGTCGTTGTCCGTCATTGCAGGATCCAGCGCCCACAGCACCGGCTGGGGACCCGAAGTCACCAACTTCACGCTCAGCAATGGGCTTGAGGTGGTCGTGATCCCCGACCGCCGGACCCCCGTCGTCACCCACATGGTGTGGTACAAGGTCGGCGCGGCCGACGAGACCCCCGGGAAATCCGGTCTCGCCCATTTCCTCGAACACCTGCTGTTCAAGGGCACGAAAAAGAACCCGCAGGGCCTGTTCTCGCAGACGGTGGCCACCATCGGCGGCCAGGAGAACGCCTTCACCTCGTCCGACTACACCGGCTACTTCCAGCGCACGACCCGCGACCGGCTGAAGCTGATGATGGAGTTCGAGTCCGACCGCATGACCGGGCTGGTGCTCACCGACGACGTGGTGAAGCCGGAATTGCAGGTCATCCTCGAGGAGCGCAACTCACGGGTGGAAAATAACGTCAACGCCCGGCTCTCCGAGCAGATGGAAGCCGCGCTCTACCTGAATCATCCCTACGGGCGGCCGGTGATCGGCTGGCGCCACGAGATGGAAGGGCTCACGCGCGAAGATGCGCTCGAGTTCTACAAGCGCTTCTACACGCCCAACAACGCGATCCTCATCATCGCCGGTGACGTCACGCCCGACGAGGTGAAGAAGCTCGCCGAGGAAACCTACGGCCGCGTTCCGCGCGTCGCCGAGGTGAAGCCGCGGGTGCGGCCGCAGGAGCCGAAGCAGGACGCGCCGCGCACCGTCACGCTCGCCGACCCGCGCGTCACCCAGCCGAGCCTGAGCCGCTACTATCTGTCCCCGTCCTACACGTCCGGCCGCCCCGGCGAGGCCGAGGCGATCGACATCATGACCCACATCCTGGGACGCGGCGCCAACAGCCGGCTCTACCAGAAGCTGGTGGTGGAGAACGGCACCGCCGTGAGCGCCGGCGCGAGCTATTACGGCACCTCGCTCGACGCGACCCGGCTCGCCATCGCCGCGACCCCGAAGCCCGGCACGAGCCTCGCCCAGGTCGAAGAAGCGATCGACGCTGTCCTCACCGAGCTGGTCGAAAAGGGCGTGACCCAGGAAGAGCTGGAGCGCTCCCGCAACCGGCTGATCGCCGACGCGGTCTATGCCCAGGACAGCCAGAGCTCGCTGGCGCGCTGGTATGGCGCATCGCTCACCACCGGGCTGACCATTGAAAAAATCAGGACGTGGCCGGACCGCCTGCGCGCGGTCACGGTCGATGACGTCAAGAACGCCGCGCGCGACGTGCTCGACAAGCGGCGCTCGGTGACCGGATATCTCATCAAGCCCGCCGGATCGAAGGACGACCGCTCGTGAACAACCAACACGCCATTCAACGGTTCGCCCATTCCGTCGTCGCCCGCATCGGCGCCCGCCTGGGCGTGATGTCGCTCGTCGCCGCGGCGCTGGTCGCTGTCAGCGTTCCGGCGAGCGCCACCAAGATCGAGCGCGTCGTCAGCCCCGGCGGCATCGAATTCTGGTTCGTACGCGACGGCACCGTGCCGGTGGTCTCGATCGAGTTCGCCTTCCGCGGCGGCGCGACCCAGGATCCCGAGGACAAGGGCGGTCTTGCCGAAATGACGGTCTCGACGCTCGATGAGGGCGCCGGCGACCTCGACGGCACGGCCTTCCATGCGCGCATGGAGCGCAACGCGATCGAGCTGCAGATCCGCGCGAGCCGCGAATACGTGCGCGGGACGCTGCGGACCCTCAAGGAGAACCAGGACGAAGCCTTCAACCTGCTCCGGCTGGCGCTGAACGAGCCGCGCTTCGATACCAACGCCGTCGAGCGCATCCGTGCGCAGTCGCTGTCGTCGTTGCAGCGCCAGAGCACCAATCCCAATTCGATTTCCAGCCGCGCCTGGTGGGCCTCGGCGTTCCCCAATCACCCTTACGGACGCCCGGTCAGCGGCACGCTCGAATCCATTGCGCGCGTGACGCCCGACGACATGCGCGATTTCACGCGGCGCGTGCTCGCCCGCGACAATCTCAAGATCGGCGTGGTCGGCGACATCGACACCGCGACCGCGGGCCGGCTGATCGATCTCACCTTCGGCAAGCTGCCCGCCAAGGCGCAGCTCAAGCCGGTCCCCGACGTGAAGCTGCAGGGACTGGGCGGCCGCACCGTGGTCGACCTGAACGTGCCGCAGGCGGTGGTGACCATCGGCGGCCAGGGCATCGCCCGCAACGATCCCGACTTCATGGCGGCCTATATCGTCAACCACATCCTCGGCGGCGGCTCGTTCTCGTCGCGCCTCTACCGCGAGGTGCGCGAGGTGCGTGGCCTTGCCTACGGCGTCAACACCAGCCTGATGTGGCTCGAGCATGCTGCTGTCATGATCGGCGGCACCGCGACCCGCTCGGATTCGACCGGCGAAGCGATCGACGTCATCGAAGCGGAATACCGCAAGATGGCGGCGGATGGCCCGACCGAGGAGGAGTTCATCAAGGCGAAGACCTATCTCAAGGGCTCGTTCGCGCTGAACCTCGATACCTCGACGAAGATCGCCTCGCAGCTCGTGCAGATGCAGGTCGACAATCTCGGTATCGACTATATCGACCGCCGTTCGGCGATGATCGACGCCGTGACGCTGGACGACGCCAAGCGCATCGCCAAGCGGCTGCTCAGCGGCGGACTGGCCGTCAACGTCGTCGGCCGGCCCAAGGGCGTGACCACGCGGCCGCCCGGCGGCTAAGGCTCGCCGGTTAAATTATCGTCATGGAATGACTGGTATGTCCGCTTTCGCGGAACGCCACAGCCTCGTAGATTGTTAGCGCGCGAGGATATTCAGTCATGCCATTCAGCCAATCGATCGACAGCGCGCGCAAGCAGCGCATCGGAGCCCACGGCGTCGACGACGCCGCATTCAACGACGCGCTGGCGCGTACCGCCCCCGCGCTCGACTGGATCCGCGCGCGGCACGCCGACGGCGCGCTGCCGCTGTTGCGGCTGCCGGAGCGGCATGACGATCTCCATCCCATCCGCACCGCCGCGACGCGCCTGGCGACCGACGCCACCGACATCGTGATCCTCGGCACCGGCGGGTCGAGCCTCGGCGGCCAGACGCTGGCGCAGCTTGCGGACTACGCCGTTGAAGGCGTCGGCGCGCTGCGCAGCGGGCCGCGCCTGCATTTCATGGATAACCTCGATCCCGACAGCTACGCGGCGCTGCTCAAGCGGCTGCCGCTCGCGACCTCGCGCTTCGTCGCGATCTCGAAATCGGGCGGCACCGGCGAGACCCTGATGCAGATCACCGCCGCGCTCGCGGCCGTGAAGGCGGCCGGGCTCGCGGTCAAGATTCCCGATATTTTCCTCGGCCTCACCGAACCGGCGAAAAACGGCAAGCGCTCCGGGCTGCGGGTGCTGTGCGACGAGTACAACATCGCGATGCTGGAGCACGACACCGGCGTCGGCGGGCGCTTCTCCGTGCTGACCAACGTCGGCCTGCTGCCGGCGGCGGCGATCGGCCTCGACATCGACGCGATCCGCGGCGGCGCTGCCGTCGCGCTCAAGCCGATCTTGGACAAGCGCGCGCCGGGCGACGTGCCCGCCGCGGTCGGCGCCGCGCTCTCGGTCGCAATCCAGAAGCCGATCGCGGTCATGATGGCCTATGCCGACCGGCTCGAGCGCTTCACGCGCTGGTATGTGCAGCTCTGGGCCGAGAGCCTCGGCAAGGACGGCAAGGGCACGACGCCGATCGCGGCGCGCGGGCCGGTCGACCAGCACAGCCAGCTTCAGCTTTTCATCGCTGGACCGCGCGACAAGCTCTTCACCATCATCACCACAGGCGTTGCCGGCCGCGGCCCGCGTATCGAGGCCGATCTCGCCAAGCTCGCGGGCGAGCCCGACTTCGCCGGCAAGACCTTCGGCGATCTGGTGGCGGCGCAGGGCCGCGCCACCGCCGAGACGCTGGCGAAGAACGGCTGCCCGGTCCGCACCATCTACGTCGAAAAACTCGACGAGCAGAGCCTCGGCGAACTGCTGATGCACTTCATGCTGGAGACGATCATCGCCGCGCACCTGCTCGGGGTCGATCCGTTCGATCAGCCGGCAGTCGAGGAAGGCAAGATCCTGGCGAAGCAGTATCTGAAGGGCTGATCTGCTATCATCTTAAGATGCGGGTCACCGATTCCATATCCATCGACGACAGCGAGCTGGACGAAGATTTCATCCGCTCGTCCGGGCCGGGCGGCCAGAACGTCAACAAGCTCTCGACCGCGGTGCAGCTGCGCTTCAACGTGCGCCGCTCGCCGTCGCTGCCCAATGACGTGGCGCTGCGGCTGATGCGCCTTGCCGGCAGCCGTCTCACCAAGGACGGCGTCCTGATCATCACCGCCCAGAGCCACCGCACCCAGGAGCGCAACCGTCAGGACGCGCGCGACCGCCTGATCGAATTGATCCGGCAGGCCGCGGTCGTGCCGGTCAAGCGCCGGAAGACCAAGCCGACCAAGGCGTCAAAAGAGAAGCGGATCGAATCCAAGAAGCGCCGCAGCAACATCAAGGGCATGCGCAACAGCAAGCCGTCGTTTGAATAGCGGGGGCGAATTGCGGCCAACCCTCGCGAATGCCGGCCCCCGTCGATAAATTGGGGTCGAATCAGGTTCCAGCCATGCCCGTCCGCCAGCTCAGCGAAGCCACCGTCAACCGCATCGCCGCCGGCGAGGTGGTCGAGCGGCCTGCGAGCGTGGTCAAGGAGCTGGTCGAGAACGCACTCGACGCCGGCGCGACCCGGATCGAGATCGTCACCGACGGCGGCGGCCGCCGCCTGATCCGGGTCACCGACGACGGCTCCGGCATGCCGCGCGACGACCTTGCGCTGGCGGTCGAGCGCCATGCCACCTCGAAGCTCACCGACGACGACCTGCTCGACATCAAGACGCTGGGCTTCCGCGGCGAGGCCCTGCCCTCGATCGGATCGGTCGCCAAGCTCGCGATCACCACCCGCCATCAGAGCGAGCCGCATGCCTGGACCATCGCGGTCGACGGTGGTGACAAGGCGGATGTGAAGCCCGCGGCGCTCGGCGACGGCACGCGGGTCGAGGTGCGCGACCTGTTCTACGCGACGCCGGCGCGCCTGAAATTCCTCAAGAGCGACCGCACCGAAGGCGAGAACATCCGCGAGACCGTGCGCCGGCTGGCGATGAGCCGGCCGGATGTTTCGTTTACGCTTGCGGGCGAAGAGCGCGCGCCGGTCACCTGGGCGGCCGCGCTGCCGGGCGCGCCCGGACTGCTTGCACGCTTGTCCGACATTCTCGGCAACGAGTTCCGCGCCAATGCGGTCGAGGTGCAGGGCGAGCGCAACGGCGTGGTCGTCGAAGGCTTCGCGGCGCTGCCGACCCACACCCGCGCCAATGCGCTCGGGCAATACCTGTTCGTCAACGGCCGGCCGGTGCGCGACAAGCTGCTGATCGGCGTGGTGCGCGGCGCCTATGCCGACTATCTGCCGCGCGACCGCCATCCGATCGTCGCGCTGTTCGTCACGCTGGATCCGCGCGAAGTCGACGTCAACGTGCACCCCGCGAAAGCGGAAGTGCGCTTCCGCGATCCGGCGCTGGTGCGCGCCTTGCTGATCACCTCGTTGCAGCGGGCGCTGCTGCGCGAAAGCCAGCGCGCCGCGAGCACCGGCGGCAGCGCCACCATCGCGGCGTTCCGGCCGGCGGTTTCGCCGAGCCGCGGCTGGGACTGGCGGCGGTCGCCGGCCTATCCCGACCCGCGCAATTTTCCAATGCCGGCGCACGGCAATGCGGCGGTGGGATTTGCGGAAGCGGCGCAGGCCGCGTTCGAGGTCGGCGGACCTTCCGCCGACGCGCGGGTCGCCGTCGCCGAAGCCGCGCCCGATCTCCTAGACCGGCCGCTCGGCGCCGCGCGCGCGCAGGTGCACGAAACTTACATTGTGGCGCAGACCCGCGACGGCATCGTCATCGTCGATCAGCACGCGGCGCACGAGCGCATTGTCTACGAGCGCATGAAGGCGGCGCTGGAGAAGACCGGCGTGGCGCGCCAGATCCTGCTGATCCCGGAAATCGTCGAACTCGACGAGGCCGACGTCGAGCGCGTGCTGGCACGCGCCGACGAGCTCGCGCGCTATGGGCTGGCGCTCGAGCCGTTCGGGCCCGGTGCGGTCGCCGTGCGCGAAACGCCTTCGCTGCTGGGAGAGATCGACGCCCGCGCGCTGGTGCGCGATCTGGCCGAGCACATCGCCGAGTGGGACGAGGCGCTGCCGCTGGAACGCCGTCTGATGCACGTCGCCGCCACCATGGCCTGCTACGGCTCGGTGCGCGCGGGGCGCCGGCTCAAGCCGGAAGAGATGAACGCGCTGCTGCGCGAGATGGAGACGACGCCCAATTCCGGCCAGTGCAACCACGGCCGCCCGACCTATGTGGAGCTGAAGCTCAGCGATATCGAGACGCTGTTCGGGCGGCGCTAGAAAAGCATTCTCCCAGCTAAGAATATAATCAATCAAATTACGGCGCTCTATCCCCCGCCGCAGGGCGGTAACACTGCGGCTCTATTGCCCTTGATCCGGGACCGCTTGCAGGCGAGGTTCGGGCCGAACCAGGAGACAGGAATGCGCAAGACCATCATCGTTGCCGCGGCCGCCTTGGTCGCGTTTATCGGCACCCCCTCAGCCCAGGAGTGGCCGGCTCGCCCCATCACCATGATCATCCCGTTCGCTGCCGGCGGCGGCGTCGACGCCTCGGGACGCATCCAGGCGCAGCGCATGGGCGAACTGCTCGGCACGACCATCGTGGTCGAGAACGTCGGCGCAGGCGCCGGCACGGTCGGATCGCTGCGGGTCGCGCGGGCGACGCCGGACGGCTACACGATGCTGATGGGCAACACCGGCACCCATGCCTACAGCCAGGGCCTGCGCAAGGTTCCGCCCTACAATTCCAACACCGACTTCGCACCGGTGGGCCTGGTGACGGAATCGCCGCGCATTCTGGTCGCGCGCAAAGACCTGCCGGTGAAGAACCTGCAGGAATTCGTCGCCTACGTGAAAGCGAACCAGGCCAAGATGCAATTCGGCTCGGCCGGTGTCGGCTCCGG
>Ga0075420_100000046_pt1 | contig 67124 bp, 116 predicted proteins | sample SoiMetdeltSBSDD4_FD_75296 | JGI IMG/M metagenome (GOLD analysis project Ga0075420, IMG submission 75296) | Bulk soil microbial communities from a Populus tree surrounding site in Tennessee, USA - Soil MetaG P. deltoides SBSDD4 | ecosystem: Environmental > Terrestrial > Soil > Tree plantation...
GCGACGGAGCAGTGAGCACCACTCGGCCACCCACTCCCATCGGTGCGAGCAGGTAGCGATCAGCGCCCCGTTGCTGAACAGGCGAACCACTTGCCATCGATGGCGCCACGCCGAGCTATGCACTGATAGTCACCTCGCTGCGGTACTCGACTGCCGCTGTTGACGCCGGTACGTACAGCGGGTGCCGCGGGTGGCCGTCCTTCGTGGTGCCGAGACACAGCGGCCGGAACCCGCGGGCGCGGATCAGCGCTGCGACCGTCTCGTCGCGGCCCTTCAGGGAACCGTGCGTGCCCCACGCGCACACCACCGGCCCGACCAGCACGTCAGCGTTAGCCAGTTGGGCGGCGATGACCCGGTCGTTGTCCGGCCCTACCGGATCCGGGTGACCACGCAGGATCGACGGGTCGGTGGAGCGCAACGCGAACAGGTTCAGCACCAGCAGCCCGCCGGCACTCCACGAGCGGGCGAACGAAATGCAGCGGCGGATCGTCGGATCCACCATGAACGCGTCAGCCGTAGATGGATTCAGCATTATGAATGCGGCAACCGGCGCGTCGCCGCGCCACCGCCGGGTCAGCAGGTACCGGTACGTCCGATCGGGTGAGAACGTTGCGGTGGCGTCCTCCCCGAACAGCCCGACATGCCGGTCCACGGCAAGATCATCCATGAGTGGTCACCGCCCGCGCTGCGGCCAGCTCATCCAGTCGGGCAAGGTATCGGCGCTCGGCATCGGCCGGTGACCAGCATTGGATGTCGACTCCCAACGCCGGTACCCGCTCGACCGAACTCCACGGCAGCGGCGGGGACGCCATAAGGGCGTCCCGTTCGTCGCGAAGGATCCGGTTGTCCGCCAGCTTGACCTCGGCCGGGCATTCGCGGCCGAGGCCGAACCGGTCGCAGATCACCGCCATTAACCGGTCCTCGGCCTGCCGGTACGCAGGCATCGCATGCTTCAGCGGCCGGATCATGTCGCCCAAGTACGCCTCGGTGGCGTCGTGTAACAGCGCCCACAACGCGTTTTCGGGCGTCACTGCCTGGCTCATCAGGACGCAGTGTTCGGCCACCGACAGAAACCGGGCGCAATGCCCGCCGTACCGGCACAGCAGCGACAAGGCGTGCGCGATGTCCACTGGGTCAACGTCATCCGGCTCCGGGGCCATGGGGTAGAACGCGCGGCCGGTGTAGGTCTGCATCCAGTCGCCGCGGGGCAGCCGAGCGTTCACCTGTACACCTCTTCCTCGTAGCCGCAACTGGGGCACGGGTCGGTGGGCTCCGCGGTGCTCGGCTGGTAGTGCCAGGGGTCCTCACAGTCCGCCTGGACGGTGCGCCTGGCGTCGTCGGAGAGGTCGGCGTCATCCTGCGTGGTCGGCCGGCCGGGCCAGCCGCACGGCAGCGGCTGCGGCTTCTCACCCGACGCGAGCGGCACCAACAGGCCGTGCTCGCGCAGCAACTCCCGATACCGGTCACGCGAGTAGTTGGGGGTTCCGCCGCCAGCCTGCTGCCACAACTCCCCCGGGGTCGGACTAGTCACCGTGGTCTCCCGCCTCGTCGAACGCGTCGACGGCAGCGATCAGCGCGAGGTCTTCTGGCTCCGCGCGGCGTTCCGGGTCGTCTTCGAGCCAGCCGCGGCGTGCGTCGCACCACGCCACGGCAGCGTCGACCACCTTGCGTTCGGCGTCCGGCAACTGCGGACTGCTCATCGCGTGACCTCCATCAGGGGTGGGTGCGTGGCCGGGGCGGCCCGGACGGCCCGGCGTCTGCTATCACGCAGGCCGCCGGGATCTGCTCGTTCTCCTCTGCGGTGACCGCGACCCGCAGATGTGCGACCAGAACGGCTGGGTTCCAAATCCACCACTCGACGTCCCCGCCCACCCCGACCAGAAGCCGGACCGCTTCCCGTTCCGCCAAAACCGGAAGGTCGGCCTTGCGGCTGCCGTCCCTCGACCACACAGACATCGACGCATGCCACACGGGCAGCCCTTGGTTGAGGCGGCTTCAACGGTCCACCGCCAAAATCGACATGATGCGGAATCCGCGCGGATGCTGCCGGACCCTGGTCAGAGCCGGGTCCAAACCGCCGGTCGGGTCGGTGATGACGTTCGCGAGGGCGTACGCCTGCCGCGGGGTCATGTCAGCGCCCCCCTGCGGTACCAGGTGGCGGTGGCGTAGATGTGCCGCTGCCGGCGGAGCTCTAAAATGTGGCCGGCCGGGAACAGGTGCCGGCCGGCGGGGCTACGGACCGCCGTGAGCCGGCCACAGGCCACCCACCGGCACACCGTCTTGACGTCTACTCGCAGCAGGGCCGCGACTTCCCGGGTGGTCAACAGTTCAGCCACGGCGGGTCACCGCCAGCGGGTACACGCCGTCGATGTCGATACCGGCGTCAACGAACCGGGCCAGGGCATCCCAGGTACCGCTTCTGCCAGCGGACCCGATCGCCGGGAACCCGACCGCCAGGTCAGCGCGGGGCGCCAAATCGGCCAGGACCTGGTTGCGCCGGTTCCCGGCCCGCGGGCAGAACGTTGTCCCATCTGGGCGGGTACGCCGGTGGCGTCGGGCAGGGCAGCCGCCCAGCTCGTAGGCCAGTTCGGGGGCGCAGGTGTCCCAGTCGGCGGGGATCGGATGGATCTGCCAGCCCCAGGCGGCGAACAGGCGGGCGGAGATCCGGTCGAAGCCCGGCGCGTCACCGTGGGCGTACACACCGGTGCCGCGGCGGGCGAACGGGTGTAGCCGCCGGGAAATCACGTCCAGGTGTTCGGCCTCGGTGGCGTGCCGGCTGCCAGTGCCGATCAGCCTAAGCACCAGCCCACCTCCTCGATAACTGCTGCGGCGATCTCGGCAGGAAGCGGCCACAACACGGACTGCCGGCCCACGGCGGGTCTCCGGCGCCACACCGGGTGCACACTGCCGAGCACCAGATGCCACGCCGGAGCACCGTTGTAAAGCCGGTCACCCCACGGCCCGCAGCACGTCACATCCGGCGCCTGCGGCTGCTCGGCTTCGTGGACGTCAACCAGTGAGGCCACCGCCAACACCTGCCGGAACATCGGCCCGAAATCCACCGCGTCCAACGGCTGGCCGTTCAGCCGCGAGTGGGGCCCCCAGTACCAGTCCCGGATCCGCTGGTCGGCCGCGCCGATCCGGCACCAGGTGGCGGCGGCGTGGACGGCGATGTCTTCACCGACATGCCGGGCGGCGGCCTTACCGGCCCGGCCACCCCGGTTCTCGACGCGCTTCTCACCAGCGCGTTGGGCGGCGGCCCACGGCAGCCGCACCGTCATCGCGAGCATCCGGTCACCTCCCGCACGGCTTCGAGAAGCACCGCCCCGTGGCACGGGTCGTCGTCTGGTTCGGGTAGCCGGCACCAGCACGCCAGATCACGGCCCACCAGTTCGGGGAGTCGGGCCAACACTTCGTCGCGGTGGTCCAACTCGGCCGTTTCGCCGGGACGCGGGTACGGCATCGGTGTGCCGTACGCCAGCCAGTCCCGGTACATCGCCGAGGCGTCGCCGGGGGTGTCGCAGCCGATCGTGTACCCGACCCGGAACGGGTTGCGCCACAACGACCCGGGCAGGCCCGGCGCGGCGCGGCCGATGTACACCGCCCCGTCTGGTACACGGCCGTGGAAGAAGTCGCCCCCGACCCGTACACGCCTGGCCACGGCCGGCCGCCGGCCTACTCCACCAACCCCGTCGTGTGGTGCTGTAACCCTCATGCCGCCCGCCTCCCGTCCCGCTCGTCGTAGCCGTGTCTGGCCTGCCAGTGCCGCTCGAGCGCTTCCAACGCCACATCCACGTGGTCGTACTCGCCGAAGACAGCCACCCGCTGCCAGGTGTGCGCCGGGCAGGTCGGGTCGCCGCACCGCCAGCGGGGAGCACGTGCACCGAAGGCGGTCATGTACTCACGGACACGATCAGGCATGGGCCACCGCCTCGGGCCAGGGCCGGTAGGCCATTGCGGGAAACGCGGTGTGTTCGCGGCTGTCCAACTTCTTGCCGCCGCTGGTCGGGCGCGGCCCGCCGATCTGCTTCAGGAAGAACGGCACCGAGTACCGGGAGCAGTCATCACGCAGCCGACGCAGGTGGTCAAGATTGACAGCCTGGTAGCCGGCGCCGGACTGGCCACCTCCGATGACCCACAGCTTCCCGACCGGGAAAGCGGGCATCCAGGGTGTCAGGTTAGTCTCGCCGAACAAGGGTTCGGCGGACACGAACGCGCACGCGGCATGCTCGGCTACCTCCACCAGCCGAGGCATTCGCTTGTCGGCGGCGTCCTGGTCTTCGACACTGACACCGACCGCAAGGTTCGGCAGCGGCCAGTCGAACAGTGGCCGGGATGGGCCATACCGGCGGCGGTACTCAGCGAGGACGAGGTCACGGAACCGCGGCGAACGCAGCAACGCGCCGAGCCGGGCATGCCGCTTGGTCAGTTTCAGCCAGTTGTGCCGGCGCGTGCCGGCGGTGACGGCAACGGACAGGGCGACGAACTCGTCCGGCACCTTGGGGTGCAACCAGTCGCCCATCGAGGTCTCGAAGATGGTACGCCGAACGCGCCAGCGCTCGGCGTCATCGAACACCTGCGGGTGCAGCTTGACCAGCCCGGTGAACTGCCCGTCGACGGCGACACCGACGTACTTCGGGTGGCGGGCAAGACCACGGGGACCGCTGCTCGACGAGAGAACCGCGCTGTAGCAGTGACCGGGCCCCAGTGGGGCGCCGCATCCACGACTGGCTGGGTCGCATCCCGTGACTGCGACTAGCGTCTCGCCTTTGGTGCCGGGCCAATGCGTCCACCCGATGGCTGTGCCGTGCTTAGGTGTCGTTGCCTCAGCCATTCTGGCCGCCTTCCGGGACGGTGCCGCGTTTACGGATCTGCTCTGCCGCCCCGATCTCGACCTGGTCGGCGCCGAGGCGACGCAGCCGGTCGGGGTCGGTCGTGCCGTAGCGGGTCAGCAGCGTCTCGCGGGCGAGATCGAACGCGCTTCGTTTGGCCGGCTCCGCGTCCGTAGCCGGCGTCCCCGCCGCGTCGGCGGTGACATCGATCAGCGGCGCGAAGGAGAGGACCTCCCGCCACGGCCGTACCCGGGTGATGCTCATCCCGCTACACGTCCACCCGTCGGCGGCGCGGGTCCACACGTCGCCGTCTTCGTCGCGCACCGCCAGCACTTCTGGGCCGGGCTCGGCTGGCAACTCCCAGCGGCCGACGGGGGCACGATCAGCGGCGAGTCCGGCCCGGTAGGCGTGATCAGCCACCGCTCGCACCCAGGCGTGGTCGGCGTACCCGCGGACCGCGGCCGTGAACTGGCCTGGGTTCAGGGTGTCGTCGTAGCCCCACATGCGGTGCAGTTCCTCCGAGGCGGCGGCGAGCACCTCCTCCGGGCAGGCCGCCGGCTGAACGGCCACTGTGGTATCGGTGTGGTCGGCGTGCATTCCGTCAGCCATCGGATCCTCCGCGGGAGTCGGGAAACAGGCGGCGGGCGAGCGCCAACAGGCTGGCGAACACGAACCGCTTCGGGTCGGCGTCGAGTTTCTGCCACCTGGTCCGAACGTCTGCCATGTCAGGCCACCTCCGCATCAGCGCAGGACGGGCATTCACCGGTGATGTCGGGCAGCGGAAGACCGCCGACCGCTGCATCGATCTCGTCGTCGGTGACGTCGCCGAGCCGCCGCCCGCAGCCGTTACAGCACCGCTTCACCGTGATCCGCCCGCCGGTGGCGGTACGGAAGTCCGGTGTCCACGTGCGGCCGGCCGGCACCCCGGCGAGGTCGACGACGGTGACGGTCACCGCCCCGCGGGGCGGCTGCGGATCCTGCAGGTGCAGGTGGTAGCCGTCCAGGTGCTTGGGGTTGTCGTCTGGGATCAGCCCGTACCCGGGTGCTGCCGCACCCCGGTAGCCCTTCGCCGGATTCGGTTTGCGCATGAACGGCGGCCCGAGGCCGTCGACGATCGCCTTGCAGGTGGGCCGCAACGCGTCATCGTCCAGGCCTCCGCTGGCCGGGCAGATCGTGATGTCGATCCGCGCCCGGGCCAGCCCCTTCGGCAGTTTCCCTCTGCCGGCGGCGGCCCACGCCGCGGTCCGCCACGCCCGCACCGCGCCGGCGTTGCCCCACAGCCCGCGGCGATCGTTGGCCCGGATGAACTCCATCGGCGGCGGGATCTTCACCGTCCATATCCGGGGCTCGAACTCGGTCACGGTGTCACCGCCGTGTCGACCAGGTCCCGGCGCACCGGGCACGGAGCGGACACCGAACAGGTCTGGCACCAGCCGTCCGCGGGATGCGCCCGGGCCAGCTCGGCGACCATCCTGGGCCGGCACGCCCACAATTCGCCGCACTCGCAGTGGTCCCCGGACACCCGGTTGACGACCCGCGCGTGGCGGCGGCCGTGGCTGTCGTAGAACGGCTCCCCGGCTGCGGGAGCGAGCAGGGTGGTAGGTGTGTCAGCCGGCATGGTGGGCCTCCTCACGCTGGCCGGCCGGGCGTAACACGACCGGGCCGCGCAGCTTCGTGTACCGGCCGAGCAGGTCGTCCCAGGTGGCTGCGGCCTCGCGGGATTCGTTGTCGGCGGCGAACCACCGGCGCGGGTCGTCGGGGCCGCTTTCGGCGTACCGGTCGATCCGCACCCAGACGGCGTTGAGAATGCCGAGGTTCGGGGTGAACCAGGCCACGATCGTGGCGTCCGCCGGCTCCGGCATCAGGTCAGACATCGGTGGCCACCGGCCCGCCGCCAAGAGCGGCCTGTAGAGCTTCTTCGGCGGCCTCAGCGGCCCGGGCGGCGGCGGCGAGGACCGCCTCACCGGCGCGGGTCAACTGCCACAGCCGGGCCCGCTGGTTGATGCTGCGGTACGGGCCGGAGGTTTCCACCCCGCCGACACGCACCCAGCCGGCCTGCTCCAGCTCCCCGATGAGTGCGTTGATCACGGTGTAGGTGCCGTCGTCGAAGTGCTGGCGGGACTCGCCGTTCGGGAACCGCAGGACGGTCCCGCGGCCGACGTCTCGGAGCAGCGCAAGCCTGGTCTTGGTGGGAAATAGTTCGTTCATCAGGACGCCTCCTGTCCAGACAGGGCGAATAGCGGCGGCTCAGCGACGACCCGCAGCCAGCCGAGCAACTTGGGCAGGTTGTGGTCCGGACCGAACGCCACGAACGTGCCGTCGACTGAATCGCAGCCGATCGACTCGGCGTACCGCAGCCGGCGCAAGGAATTGACCCGACCCATGTGCGCCCACAGACCAAGCCGTTTCGCCTCGATGACGAGAGCACGCGCCGCACGGCCGAGTTTCCATTCCGTGGAGCCGCCGACGAACACGGCGCGGGCACCGAGTGGGATGCCGACGCACCCGTCCTGCAGCACATAGGCGGCGGCGTAGCCGTGCCGGTGCACGGCCGGCAGCCAGCGGCACCACATCGTGTTGGTCGCGCGAGCGTCGGCGACCACGTCGGGGACGACGGCCCACAGGCAGCCGGGCGTGTCCCGGTGGCGTTCCAACGCGGCCAGCCACCGCTGGGGCGTCCAGCGCGACGAGAAGCACCCGTTGTCCAGCGCCCAGGTGACGCCGGGCACGACGCGGTTGCCCTGGTCGGGGGTAACCATCTGCCCGAGCAGTCCTTTGGCCATGGCGTCACGCACCCTCGGCGTGCTGGGGTTGGCGAGGTACAAAATGGCGCACCACCACGACGGGGATGACGACCGCCAGCGTGGCGGCGGTCTTGACGAACATCTGACCTGGCATTGCCGGCCAGACCGGGAAGCCGGCCAGCGCCAGGAACAGCACGCTGTCAACGACCGAGCCAACGAGGTTGGAGGCCACGACCGCGCGGGCCCAGCCCTTGCGGCGCAACGGCGCGTAGACCGCCCAGTCGAACAACTCGCTGACGGCGAACGCCACGCCCGAGGCGACGGCGAGTTGTGGGGTTGCCAGCCAGACCGATAGTGCGGCACCGAGCGCAACGCAAACCATGACGCCTTCCCGACCGGCAACGTCGTGGACGAGGTCACGGGCGAGGAACACGAGCCCGGCGGCCCAGGTGCCTGCGGTCGCGGTCAGCCCGAGACCAACCGGGATAAGGCCGTACTCGGCTGTGAGCCAGTTCGCGGCGACCACGAGGGCGAGGAACGCGACGATAGACCAGAACCGGAGCAAGGCCGTCATGTTGATATCTCCGCCCATCCGTGTTCGGGGCGGGCCGACGGCGGCGCGCACCCGCACAACGTCCACAACTCGGACGCGCCGTCACGGCCGGCCGGGGTTTCGGTGAGGCCGGCGCACACCGGGCACGGCAGCAGACCGGCGGTACGCAGAACGCCGACCACCCGGCTGTTGGCCGGCACCCCGGCCGCGCACCGCAACTCCACTTCGACCTGGTCGGCGTTGACCCGCAACACCGACGACATCGGCCGCCGGTCCTGGTCCTGCACGGTGCGCAGCGCCACCGAAAAGTCGGGCCACCGCCACTCCTGCAGCAGCATCCACCCGGCGCCGCGGGCGGTCCGCAGGTCCAACGGCTGCCGCGGCCTGCCGTACACGGCACTCATCAGATCCAGCCAGCCCCGCCTGGCCACCTGGGCGGTCACCGGAGGTACTCCATCGCTGCGGCGTAAGCGCTGCGGCCGGCGTCGCTGTCGGCGGCGGCCAGCATCGACTCCAACTCGTGCACTCTCGCACCGAGAAGCTGGATCTCCTCCTGGCACTTGTCCTCGGCCAGCCCGTAGGCGCTTGACCAGAAGGGTGGGAGGACACCGTACGCGACCAGAAGGTCGACCGCCTCCACGACAGAATCGGCGCGGATCTGGTTCGGTGGCCACCAGCCGTAGTCGCAGGCCGGGTCATCACCCGCCCGGGCCTTTCGCACTTCGACGCCGTAGACATCACCGTCGACGACCCACGGCCGGACGGCGACAACGCCGGTGTCGCTGCTAAACAGTTCGAAGTTCGACCACCCCTCGTCGAGTCGCCGCCAGCCGTTGTGTCGTCCCCACCAATGCAGGGAGGCCAGCAGGTGGCGCTCGCTCCTTGTCGGATCGGGCTGCGAGAAGATCATGATGACGGCACCGCCTCAAGGTGGACGAACTGCTCCCGGATCACCGCGTCGAGCCGGGCCCGGAACTCCGCACCGGCTACGGCGGCCGGGTCGTACGGGTAGGTCACCGGGATGGCCCCGCCCGGCTCGCCCGGGGCGGCGGGCAGGCTCCCGAACAGCCCGTTGTACGGGGACACGATGATGTCGGAGCAGGTGGGGATCATCAGCACGTACCGGTGGGCGGCGGCCAGCCCGTTACCGACCCGCCGCTTCTGCGGGTACACGCCGAACTCGGCCGCCAACGGAACATCCGTCACCGTGTCGACCAGCTCGTGGCACAGGGTTTCCCCGGCCGCCTGCCGGGCCCGCGCCGCCAACTCCCGCGGCGACGGCGGCGGGAACACGCACTTGAAGTCGTGGACCCGCCGCGCCTTGTATCCGCCGTACGTGTTGGCGGCCACCACGTTCTGCTCCCGCAACTGGCGGTACACGTCGGCGGTGATGCGGGCTTTCGGGTCCTGCCCGTCGCCGTCCACAACGATCGTGATCTCGGCGGGTTCGCCATGGTCGCCCCAGCCGCGGTCCCAGAACACGTAAACCCAGTCGTGGGTTTCGGCCAGTTCGCGGAGCTTGGCTGCCGCCTCGTCCACGGTGGTCAACAAAGGGATCGTCATGTCGGATTACCTTCGCTCTCGGTGTTCGGGGAATGCCGTCCGCTCTCTACGGCGGCCATCGCGTCTCGGTAGCCAGGTGGTTCGCCATCAACCCAGTCCGAGTAGTCCGGGTGCTCGACCCCGGCCACACACATCGCCGAGCAGTACGGGCAGCGGTACTGCCCGAGCGGAGCGCCGACAAGCTGCTGCGGATCCCACGGCCACGGACACCGTTCGCCCGCCTCGTTGACCGGCGCGCTGATGTCCAGCCGCTTGGTCAGATCAAGGCCGACCGCGTCCTTCGGGGCGATGTTCTGCCAGCGGATCGACTCAGCCATCAGCCGCTCACCTCTTCATCGAGGTACAGCACCGGGCCGGTCGGCCACACGTCCAGGCCGGCGTCGTACTCCCAGCCGTAGTCCGTCCAGTACTTGGCACCCCACGGCTCAACCGACACCGGGATGACCGCCGCCCGCGGCGAGTCGTGACGGCCGCCAGCAACAGTGATCCCGTCGGCCTCCAGGAAGATCAGGTCATGGCCGTCGAAGTAAACGTCGTCGACACCGGCCAGGCAGTACGAGCAGCCCAGGTGAACGCCGGCGCCGTCGTCAGGGTGGTGCAGATCCAACTGCCACAGGTGACCCCCGTGCCGTTCCTCGCAGGACGCCAGCATCCACTGCCGCCACGCCTCAGCCTTCGCGGCTTCGGCCCACTGACGCTCGAGCGCGTGGACCTCGGCATCGGTACACAACCGCACGGTGATCACGGCCGCACCTCGCTCCGGCGGGAACTCCAACCACCGTCAGCGGTCAAAACAACCCAGCCGAGGATCGCGTGCTGCACCGGTACCAGCAGCGGGTCCTGGGACTGCCGGATCGCCCAACCGTGGGCCCGCGCATCGGCGCGTTCCCGCTCGATGTAGCCGTGGCAGCCCGTCGTCCCCGACCCGCACACGGACAGGCCGTTCTGCGGCTCGTTGGTGTCCGGACGGGTGGTGCCGCCGCTACCGCGGGCCCGCCGGTGCTGGATGGACCAGTCCCGACCGCGCTCGCCGTGCAGGCCGCCGCCGCAGCGGACACACGACCAGTGGTCACGCTGCAGCACCACCTCGACGGTGACACGGTCAAATCCGGTGTCAGCGGGCCGGGCAGGGTTGACCTGCCCGGCCGCCATGGCGGCCTTCCGCTTCTTCGCCGACACCCGCGCCAGGCCCTTGCGCCGTTTCAGCGCCTTCTTGGCCGTCAACGCGACCCGTGTCGTTAACCCGCTACGCCGCATCAGGCACCGCCGGTCAGACGGGGCCGCCGCTGACGGTGGCGTATGTGCTGCGCCTCAGCCATCGTTACCTGACCGTGGGTGGGCGACAGGCACCGGTCGGGCTGCCCGCAACTACACACCTGTCTGGGGGCGTGCGCCGGGCACCCGGGATGCGGGTAGGCGACACCGGCGACCGGAACACCGAGGTCTGCGCCGAAGACGCACAAGCCGTCGCAGGAAACCTCAACTACCTCGCCGCTCACGCCGTCACCTGCCCGCGTAGCGCCAAGTCGATGTCCTCAACCGGGATCAGCCACTCCAGGTCGACGCGCCCGCGGTCGCACGGCGGGTCGTCGAGCCACAGCACTTCACCCCACTGGTGGCGGCCCTTATGTTCGGCTCCGACGATCCACCAGTCCCCGTCTGGGTGCGGTTCGCGGTCGACGGCACCGTCAGCGCGGCACCAGACCTTCTCCTCGTCGATGTCCTGATGGCCGCCGGCGTAGTGGGCCACCACGTACGTGCCGTTCGGCGGTGCACCGCCGCCGGGGTTGACGCACAGGCCCTTCACCCGGTCAACGGCCGCGCGCAGCCGTTCAACCTCGCGTAGGGCGGCGAGGCCAATGTCCCGGCAGGACCGGTAGTCCCGCACCGACGCGTAGCGGTCCAGGTTCTCCCGGCAGGCGTCGACGTCAAGCGGCTCGCTCATGCCGGCACCGCCGGGTCTGCGTCGGTGTCGCCGTCCTGCTGGCCGTACTCGGCGGCCAACGCCCGGGCCACTTCCTGCGCTGCGTAGTTGGCGTACAGCTGTTTGGCGTCCTTGTCCACCGTGACGGTCAACGCCCTCGGCACGCCGCCCGGCCGCACACCCAGCCCGGGAACGACATCCCCGGTGGCCGGGTCCTTCACGCCCTCAGCCGTGATGACACCGTTCTTGATCAGGTGGGTTTGGAACGCCGGCCACACCTCCTCCACGGTGCGGATCTGCTCCGGGTGGTGTTCCTTCACCCACTTCTTCAGCACGTCGATGTCGGTGACGACGATGGCCTCGTTGGACAGCGGCAACGTCACCTGCCCGAAATCCCGCCACGTCCACGTGATCCCGTTGCCGTTGGCGGCGTACTCCTCGCGCGCCTCGGTGTCCAGTTCGTTGCGCAACGTCCGCGCCGAGTCGGACCAGGCGGCGGCGAGCGCCTCCCTGCGGGCAATCTCCCGGGCGCGGTCGAAACGGTTCACGGTGTTCCCTCCAGTCCGGCAAATCGCATCTCGGTACGGATCGCGGCGCCGACTGACCGGCCGGCGTCCAGCCGGAACTTGACCTCGTCGATCTTTCGGCGTAGGTGCCGCACCACGGCGTCGGCGACGTCGGCAGCCATCCGCTTCTCATGGGTCGCCACCACCGCCTGGTGCTTGCGTAGGTCCATCGACCCGTCGGCGCTCAAGAAGGCGCGAGAGAACGCGAGGTCGTAGGCGCCGCGCTTCTCTACGGCGTCCCGCTCCGCCTCCTCGATAATCGCGACGGTGCGGGCCAGTTCCCGCGCCAGTTCCGCCAGGTTCGCGGCGACCTGGTTCGGGGTGAGCTGCCCGGCGGTGTTCATCAGGCAGCCGCTCCGACCGGTTCGACCGGCGCTTTGCCGTTGACCTGCTTCGCCGCCGGTTCGAACTCGGCCTTCTTGGTGCTGACGAGTGTCGACAGCCGTGCCGCCTCGGCCTGGGTGATGTCGTGCGCGTCCAGGGCCGGCTGGATCCGCAGCCACACAGCCCTTAGTTGGGCCACGTCTTCTGCCGTCTCCACCGCCAGCTCGAGCACAGACGCCTTCTCAGACATCGGTGCTTCGGAGCCGGCGACGAGCGGCACCATGTCACGGTCGCCGGAGGTCTGCGGGTCCCACCCGTACCGTTCGAAGATCAGCCGTTCCAGGGTGAACCCCGGCAACGTCTGCTCCCGGTCAACCCCGGGCCGGATGCCGTTGACAACGGCCCGCAGCTTGACCAACTTCGGGTAACCGTCGCGGGTCAACCGCACCCAGATCGGCATCGACCAGGTAAACGACTTCTGGCCGGCGACCTTCCAGGTCTTCCTCTTCGTCGGCTGGCCATTTTCGAACAGCGTCACCTCCTCGCCGCGTGACAGCAGCACGACGATGCCTTTCGAGGTGAGGAAGACGCTCAAAAGTTTGCGCCAGCGGGCGGTGGCGTCGTTCCAGTAGTTGCTCGTGATGTCGATCTCGGCGTTCGGGTCCTCGGCAAGCAGTTCCTTGTTCTTCTTGCTGGACCGGGCCCGGTTCTCGGCCCACTCGCCGAGCATTTCCCACACCGCGCCGGCGTGATCAACAACCAGGACGGGCGGCAGTTCGGCGGCGTCGGCGGCCCGGTGGGTTTCGTCGCGGAAGTCGCGGGCGGCGTCGTAGATGGCATGCCAGTCCCACACTCGCTGCGCATTGTCGGGCTGGACGATCTCGTACCGGACGTCTGGGATCGCGCCGTACTGGTCGGCGGTCGACTCCTCGCCCAACTCGATCCAGTAGGTCCGCCCGACCTTCGGGCTCGCGGACAGTTCGGCTGCCGTCCAGCTGCGCCCGGATCCGGTCTCGCCTTCGAGCAGGATCACCGGCGGCGGCACCTTGCCGGTCGGCTTGCGGGTCTTGAGAGTCATGCTGAAGCCTCCGGACTTGTCGCGGCGGTGATGGTCATTCGGGACTCGTAGCCGTCGGAGTCGCACTGCTCGCAGAACACCGTGGTTGGCTCGACCTGGAACGCGCTCGCATGGAGGTCGCAGACGATTCGCTGCGCGCGGTGGCCTCGCACACACTCGCCTGTAAGGGTCACGTCACCGATCCGGCCGCACGGCCCCACGGGGATGCCCGCGAACTCTCCTCGGATCGTGCACACCGCACTCATGGGCTCCTCCGTAGGCCAAGGCCCCCGCAACCACGCCGCTACACGGGACGTCACGACGGCACCGCCCGCTGTTCCTGGAGCGCCGCCCGGACCTGCGCAAGTTCGGCCTCCAACCCGTCCCGCTCGAGCAGGGCGGCACCCAACGCGTCGCGGGTGTCGTCGCGTTCCTGCCGCACCTGTTCCGCGATGGACTGCCACCGTTCGGCGAGCACCGCGTACGTCTGCGTGGCCCGCCGCGCCCGGGCGGCAGCCTGCGCCTGTATGGCTGACCGCTGCCTCAAACCGGCGATCCGGTCGTCCAGTTGAGAACCCAGCCAACGGGCCAACAAGGTGCGGATCATTGCGGTACCTCCTTGCAGACAGCCGGGATGACGATCGTGTCGTCGCCGGCGTCGATGCGGTCCAACAGTTGGGTGGCGTCGCTGCTGTAGGTCTGCCGTTGCAGGTGGCGGACCTGCCGCTGCGCTGCGTCCAGGTCGACACACTTCGCGGTGTACCGGCCGACCATGTGGTCCCGGTCTGCGGCCAGGCCGGCGGCCCGGTGCTCGGCGGTGTCGGCCCGGCCGCGTTCGTCGAGCAACGCGCGGCGAAGGCCGCGGATCTCGGTCCGTGGCGCCCGTTCTCCGCGCGCCCACCGGATCCCGGCCAACGCGGCCTGGCAGGTCAGGATGGCGCCGGCGAGGAGCCACCCGATCTGGGCTGCCCGCGGGGACGTAGAAACGCCGATCACGAACGCGGCGGACACCCAACTCGCTGCCCAGGCGGCGAGCAGACGCAGCCGGTAGTGGCCGGCTGGCATCCGGGCGGCCAGCATCCGGTGGTGGCGCATCATCGTGGTGTCTCCTGCTTGATGCGGGGCTGGACAGCTGTGCGGGCGGTGAGGCTGTGCGGGCTGTGGCCGACCATCGGGTACGGGCCGGGCCGGCGGTGCCGGGCCGGCGTCGGCGGCTCGGTGAGCAGGTCGGCGACCGGTGTTGACGGCTGGCAGTGGTGTCGGCACATGTCCCGGCCGATCCAGATACCCGCCGCGAACATCACCGCCGCGAACACCATCAGCAGCCCGAACCCGATCAACGCGACGTGCGGCGGCAACATCATGGCCGCACCGTCCGGGACGTTGCTGCGTTCACCGTCGGCCAGCCGTGCCGGCTGTTGTCGAGGCGGTGCCGGGACACGTACCGGTCTTGCGGAGAGCCTCGTAGCCGGGCGGCCAGGGCCGCGATGCGCGGCCCCCATATGCTGCCGCCCTGGTCGGGGGCGCCGGGATGCGGCGGCGGAGGGGGGAGCGGGATGGGTAGGTAGGCGGCGCCGGACCGGTCCGGGTACTGCACCATCACCACGTCTGCGTACGCCGGCAGCGCCGCCGCCGCGTCCCGGTCAACGTCCGGCGCCGGTCCGGGTATGTCCAGCCGCAGGCTGTCGACGACGGCGCCGGGCAACGGCGCCGGAGGGGACACCGGGAAGGCCACCTGGAACGGCACCGTTTCGGCCTCGGCGAACCGTGTCTCGGCGGCGCGGACGGTTTGCCTGTCCCGCATGGCCAGCGCCCCGATCGCGGCGCCCGCGAACACGCAGATGAACACGACCGCGACGAACGCGAGAACAAGTGTGAATGTCAAAGGAATGCCTCCGTTTCGATTTGGAAGGTCACAGCTCGGGTTGATGGCCGTCGGCTGGTTCGCCGCGAATGACCCGGTCGAACTCGGCGAGGAGCCGGGCCCGGCCGGCGGCGGACAACCCGGCGTCGTCTCGCCCGCCGGTGGTGGACGCGCCGCGCACGACCCGGGCGGGGGTGTAGCGGTGGTTCATCGGCGCCGGGCCGATGCCGAGGGCTGCTTCGTTGGTCTGTCGGCGGGTGTCGAACAGTTCCCGGCGGGTGTTGTGGTACATGCGCCGGTACCGGCGCGTCTGCTCCCCGGCCGCCAACGCCAACGTCACCAGGTCGGCGGACCGGCTCCGGTGGCGGCGGCCCTGCACCTTCAACGCGCCGAGCAGTAGCAGCACCACAGCGGCGAGCACGCACACGAGTTCGGTCATGCTGTGCCTCCCCCAGGGCAGCACTCACATCGGGTCAGATGCAGAGCGCGGGCTTGCGCCGCGGTGATGGCATGCCACTGCGGGGCGGCTGCACCGCAGGACGGCAGCCCTCCCGGACCCACCTCGTGGATCAGCGCGTCGAAGGGGCGCACCTGCGCCACCAGCACCGCGTCCGGGCCGGTCAGGACGACGGCGCTGCGGCGGCGTATCACTGCGAGGAACGTCATTTCGGCACCCCCGGCCAACACGACCGGCACGACCACTGCGGCGCCAGGTAGACATGCGCCTCAACCGCGAAGATCAGATAGCCGTCGGTTCCGGTGACCCGTAACGCCGTCATGTCGAGACAGGCGTTGTTCCCGGATGCGTGCACGACCACCCCGGGAGTGAGGGACTCCACCCACACCGGCGTCTGATTGGTGACCTGCCGGGGCATCAACGTGTTCACCGGGGATCACCCCGTTCGGTTGCCTCCAACACCCGCTCCACCGTGGCGATGACCCGCCGCACACCGGTGTCGTATCCGGCGGACCGGACCCGGTCGAGCCACGACACAACGGTCCGCACGGTCGTCGTGTCGGCGTCTGCGGCGACCGCCTGGAGGGTGGCCTCGTCGTGGCTACCGAACGGGATGCCGCGTAGCGCCTCCTGAAGCAGGGCCTGCTTGCCGTCGGTGTCGAGGTGGGGCCACACCGGCGGCACGTCCAACATGCCGCCGACCGGGTGGGCTGCCATCACGCACCGCCGCGACGGTTGACCGGCCACCCGGGTTGCGGCTGCTGGTCGGCGGCTGCGTCTACGGCGCTGAGCCGCCGGTGGTCGCACACCTCACCGGGCAGGAACACCTCACCGCAGCATTCGTACGCCGGCACTTCGATGCGGTCAGCGTGCATACCGTTGTAGTCGGCGACGCCGACAACGATCGAGGCCGGCAACTCGGCCGGCAACTCGTGTAGCACGGCGGTGTCAGGTACCGTGTGGCTCATCCCGGTGACCTCCTTCAATGTGGTGTTCCGGGGTTCTGGGCGCTCCTGCCGTTCGCGGCGGCCGGGGCGCTCATTCGTGTCTAGGGCCGCCGGCCGCCCCTGACCGGGCCGGTCACCGCGGTGGCAGTGACCGGCCCGGCGGCAATGGGGCGGAACATGGAGGCGCTACCGGTCGTCGTGTGCGGCCGGCCGGCCGCGCTGTCGCCTCGACGCGCGGACGCTTCAGCGGCCCGGCCGGCAGGGAAGGCCGGCCGGGCCATGGGTGCGGCAGGTGTGGACGGGGCACCGGCCTCAGTCGGGGGGTCGCCGACCGGCCGGTGCCCCGTCTCCCCGGCAGGCCGCCCTCGTGCAGGCGTGCCGGGGGCGGCCGGTCCCTCGCGGGCCAGGCCGGGCCGAACACGGCCCGCTACCGCCCGGCTAGCGGGATCAGCAGCAGCGCGGCGACGACCGCGGCGGCGACCATGATGGCCAGCACGGCCAGGGTGTTCCACCGGCGCCGGGTCGTCGGGTCCATCGGTGCCTCCGTGTAGGTAGGTGTCGACGCGGCGCCAGATGACGTCCAGGCGCCGACACAGGGGCGGGAGCAGGGCGGTGAGCCGGTCCAGTTCGGCGAACTGGCTGCGGCGGTGGGCGGCGGCGGTCATGCGGCACCTGCCACGCGTTCGTTGGCCAGCCGGTACTGCCGGATCGCCTCAACCGAGATGCGGATGCGGGGCTTCTCGGCGGTGCCGACGTTCGTCCAGCCCAGTCGGCGTGCCCAGACCAGCCGGTAGACAGACTGCTTGTGGATGGCCAGCAGGTCGGCGGCTTGCTGGACGGTGTAGAAACGCTCCTCCGTCATGTCAGGCAGCTGTCTTGACGCGCGGCCACAGCCGGTCGACGGTGGTGCCCAACCTGTCCGCGATGCGGAGGGCGACGTCGAGGCTGGGGGCGGTGGCGCCTTGGCGCCAGCGGAAGTAGGTTGCCCGGTCGACCTGGATGAGGTCGATCCGCTGCTGGTGGGTTGTTGCGCCTTTGCGGGCGGCGAGGGTGTCGAACAGGTCGGTGTTGAGCCGCAACTTGCCGTGGTCAACCACTTCTGTCGCGCAGGTCCGCCGGTTCGTCGCAGTCATGCGACACACAATAGGCGTCGCAATCATGCGACGCAAGTGACACGCGACCAACTAGCCGGATAGATGACGCGGGGTCGGCCGAATGCCCTTACAGTCGCGATTATGCGACAGACCATCGCTGATCTGTTCCATCGAAACTCGGGGCGGGGCACTCCCCCGGATGATGATGCGTCCGTCGCACGACTGCGACGGACGACTGTCTATACCCGCAGCACAGATGCGTCGTACGGTGTGCACGTGAGCGACGGCGACGACACCCCGAACGACTGGGCCCGCTTCCTGCGGGACATCACCAGCCGCCCCGGAGGAAGCGTCGCCAAACTCGCCCGCGACGCCGACATCCACCGCTCCACCATCTTCCGGTGGCTCCGCGGCGACATCCGCAACATCACACTCGACAGCGTCCGCCGAATCGCCCGGGCCGCGCAGGTCGACTACTCGGTCGCGCTCCAGGCCGCCCGCTCGCTGATGGAGACATCCAACGAAAGCGACGACGACCTGACAATCCGGATGATCCGCGAGTCGAAACTCGCCACACCGATCAAGGAGGAGTTGATCGAACATGTCCGCCAGCAACGACTTCAGGACCGCGAACGGCTGCGCCGCGAGGTCGAGATGATGCTCCGGGCAGCCGGGGAGTAACGGCGGTGGCTTGGATCCGGCGTGGCAAGCCGACGAAGAAGCACCCACAAGGGCTGTGGCGGGCCACCGTCTACACGCCGGCCGGCCGGCGGACGATGTCCCACGAGTTCAAGGGCGCTGTCAAGAAATGGGCGGACGACCAGGAACGGGCAGTCGACGACGGCGACTGGATAGACCCGAAACTCGGCGACCTGACGGTGGCCAAGTTCTGGGAACGGGCCAAGGACGGCCGCGGACACCGGGAGACGGCCAGCCGGCGCCGGGACGAGTCCCACTGGCGTAACCACGTCGAACCGAAATGGGGACAGCGCAGACTTGGGTCGATCCTGAAACCGGACATCAACGCGTGGGTGAAGGAAATGCAGTCCGCGCACCGCGGCGACTGCACCCGGCCGGCGAACTGCAAAGGCTGCAAGGTCGGCACGCCGACGATCCACGGCGCGGTGCACGTGCTGCGGTCGCTGCTGGAGGCCGCCGTCGACGCCCGGATGATCCGGTTCAACCCGGCTCGCGGGGTACGGCTGCCGCCGCTGCCGGTGCAGGTCGACCGGCTGTTCACCGCCGACGAGGAACGGGTGTTCCTGGCCAGGCTGGACGAACTGTTCCCCGGCCGGGTCGACGCCCGACCGTTCGTCGAGCTGCTGTTCGACTCCGGGGTGCGCTGGGAGGAAGCCGCGGCGATCTCCCGGGACGTGTGGGACCTACGCAAGGGCCGCTTCCAGGTGGCCGCGGTGATGGAAGCCGACGGGACGATCCGCAGGTACGGCAAGCGGGACGCGTCGAACCGGTGGTGCGCGGTGAGCCCCGAACTGCTGGCCCGGCTACGGCCGGTCGTCATGGCCACCCCGGCGGGTGGCCTGGTGTTCACCGCCCCCGGCAAGGCCCACGCGGGGGACTGCCGGAACCGGAAGCGGTGTGCCGGGTGCAAGCAGTCGCAGTTGGTGTACTCGAACTGGCTGCGCCGGGTGTGGAAGGCGGCGCTGACGGTCGAGGTGCCGGCCGAACCGGCACCGAGGCGGAAGGGGGTACCCGGGCCTGCCCCCAGGGCGGTCCGGCGGGTGCCCCTTCTGGATGATCCGCAGCCGACGCCGCATGATGCCCGGCACACCTACGGCACGCGGCTGGCCGACGAAGGGATCCCGCAGCACGACATCGCGGCGTTGATGGGTCACGCCGATGAGCGGTCGACCCGCCGGTACATCCATGCCGGCGATGAGCGGTTCGCCAGGGCGGAGGCGGCGCTGCGGCGGGCCCGCGCCGCCGGCAACTCACCTGCGACTCACGACCTTGGCGGGAGATCAGAAACGGCCGGTTCCTGACCTTCGGGAACAGGCCGTGACCTGCTGTTTCTTGTGGAGCCGCCTGTCGGAATCGAACCGACGACCTGTTCATTACGAGTGAAGAACAGGCCCGGCCCGTGACCTGCGGCGATGTTGTGTCAGGCTCTCTGACCTCTACAAACGCGTAACACTGGGCAACCGTGGATAACAGGGGATTTCAAGATCGTAACTCACGGATGACTCACGAACCGCTCGACCCGACAAGCTGCAGCCGGCTAGCTCACAGGCCACGGTCGCGTTCCGCCAACCGGCGCCCGATCCGCTTACCCAACTCCAACACCTCCAGGTTCGGCAGTTGGATGACCCTGGCGTTACCGCGCGGATCCCCCGCCGCTGGCTGGACGTTGCGGCGAGCCGACCGGCTCGCCATCCGTTGTTGCAGCCGGTCGGCTGCGGCGGCGACCTCGGCGACGAGCGTGTCGGTGTCTTCCCCGTCGTCGTCCTGCCGCACCGGCGTCGGCGCTGGTGCGGGGGCGGCCGGGCGGGGGACCCGCCGTTGCAGTGCCACCAGCAGCACCGCGATGGTCGCGACGAAGATCAGAACGCCGGCCAGGAGCAGCATCAGCGCCGGTAGCAGGTCGGGCTGGCGCGGTGCGGCCGGGGTTGCCGGTGCCGTGGCCGCCGCCGCTGGCGGTGTCGCGGCGGGTGCGTTCTGGGTGGGTCGGGCCGCGGGCTGGGCCGCCACACCGGGCCTGCCCGGTACAGCGGTGGGTGACGGGCTGCCCGCAGCGACAGGGTCCCGCCGGGCCACCAACGCGGTGACATCGTTGACGACGCTGCCTAGCGTGCCGAGCCCGTCGGGGACGAGCGGAGTCAACGCGGCGACCGTCAACATGAACAGCAGGGTGTTGCGGATGAGCATGCGGGGGCACCTCCACCGGTCGAACCTGACCCAGGTGCTGCACCCCACCTGTACAGAACGAATGGCTCAGGGTAGCCGCACGCCGGGCAGATTGATGTTGGCCGGAATGGTCATTTTGTAGTGGACCATCGGGCAGCGCCCGATTAGGCCGCCGGCACTGGACGGGTCACCCCTCACGCCGGAGTGTATTGCGTGTTGTGACAGTCCGTGTAAACAGGTTTGTGGTGGCGTATGTCAGCAGACCGTGACCAACCATCCCCCGAAATGCTGGCGGGCCGGGTGCGGCCGGCCCGTCAGCGCTGAAACGTTCAGCCGATACAGTAGCACCCGTCGATGCCACGCCGTACCGTCAAATCCTGACAACGTCCTCTGTGCGGAGAGGCGGACACGGCGATGAGCCGCTCGGACTGGATCGGCTGGCGGGTCGCGGGCCTACGCGTCGCAGCCGGAATGACGCAACAGGAACTCGCCGACCGGATCGGCAAAGGCAAATCCTATATATCGATGATCGAGAATGGGGAGCGGCCGGTCACCAAACGCAGCCTGCTCCTCGCGTTGGCCACCGCGCTGGGAGTACGGCCGGACGACCTCACCGGCGAACCCCGACGCCCCGAATCGCCGACAGAACTCGCCGCGCACCGGATGGCACCGGCGATCCGGGTCGCCATCGAGGAACCCGACACCCCGATCCGTCCCCGGCCGCTGACAGTGCTGGGACGCCAAGTCGACGAGGCCCGGGTCGCGCAGATGGCCTGCGACTACCCGCGGCTCACCGAACTGCTGCCGCCGCTGATCGCCGAAGCCCGGGAAACGTACTACACCGGCCCCAATGACGGGATGCGGCGGGACGCCCTGGCTGTGCTGGTGAGGGCCTGCATGACCGCCGCTTTCACCCTGAAAACGTTGGGACACCTGGATTTGGCGGTGCGGCTCGCCGAACGGATGGACCTGGCAGCTGCCAAACTCGGCGAACCGGTCCATGTGGCGGCAGCCCACTTCACGTTGGCGCAGATGGCGTTGGCGCAGGGCGCCCGCACCCGGTCGTACAACCTGGCCGCCCGGGCCGCCGACACGCTGCAGGTGGACCTGGGTTCGGATGAGCGGCTGTGCTGGTACGGGATGCTGCACCTGCACGCCGCCATGTCGGCGGCGAGCCTCGGCGACTACCCCGGCGCCGAAACCCGCCTCGACGAGGCGGCGCAGGTGGCCCAGCATGTGGCAGGTGACCCGTGGCGGATGGAGTTCGGGCCCACCAACGTGCAGATCTGGCGGGTCGGTGTCGCCCTTGAGAACGGGGATTGCGGGGAGTCGCACCGGGCGCCGGACCTGGCGCGGCAGGTGGACCAGTCGAAGATCCGGACAGTGAACCGGCGGGCCCGGCTGTACATCGACATGGGCCGCGGGTTGTACATGGACGGCCGGTCCGAGGATGCGACACAGGCGTTCCTGATGGCCGGGTCGATCGCCGAGCAGGAGCTTCGCCGCGCCGAGGTGCAGGAGATCGTCGGGCAGATGGTGCGGGACGCCCGGCGGGCCGGCGGCTACGACCAGTTGCGGGCGTTGGCGGTGCGGGCCGGTATCGACCCGCTGGATCCCCCGCAGGAGTGACCCCCGCAGGAGTGACCCACCAGCGAGTTCACTGTCAGTGAACCCAAGATCGACGGTCGGTGTCTAACTTCCGGGTAGGTCGACGCGGTCGGGGACCGCTGCACCGCGGAACGTGACCGCGTCGACCGCAAACCGGGTACAGCGGCCCGTCGCATGGCCGCGTCGGTCGCTGTACCCCCAAGAAACGCCGGGAGGTGCCCCGCCGTGTGGTTCGCCAACCATCTGTGGCGACGCAAACAACCAAAGCCCACCCACCAGTCCGGCTGGACGTGGGACAACTTCGACCGGTACGTCGGTGAGCCGGCCGTGGAGACACCGGAGGAACTGCTGGCCAGGCTGGAACGCACACCGCTGTGCACCGGCCACACCCACGACGACAGCAACGACGGCCACTGGAACGGGCACACGCAACTGCTGCCGAACCTTCCCGGCGACAGTCTCCTGACCTGCGGCGGGGAACACCGCGCCGGCACCGCGCCGCGGCGGAACATCCCATGACCAGCGGTGTGCAGGTCACCGTCGACAACGACACCGCTGAGGCCCTCGCCGTCATCGCCGCGACAGTTCAGGTCACCGAGACAGACGCGCTGCGGCAGGCGATCCACGCCGACCTGGCCCGCATCACCGCCCCGGAGCCGGTCACCAACACCACAATGATCGTCGGAGGGTTCGACGTTGCTGTGTTGACCGTGCCCGGGGGGACACCGATTCTGTACCTGTCCGGTGCCGGTGTCACCGTGTCGGTGCATACGGTGGAGACAGCCCCCACCGCCGCCGATCTCGCCGAGGTGGACCGGTTGGTCTCTACCGTGTTGGCGTGGCGGGCCGAGCTGCACCGGTTGACTTGATGACCGCCGCCCCGTCAGCGGCGGGACGTCCCGGTACACGCCCCGCCTGCCAGCGTGGCCGGGACCCGGGATGGCACCCCAGGCCCGTAAGGACGCCGTCCCGGAGATAACGGTCCGGCCGCCCGGAGGTCAGCACCCGCCGGGCGGCCGGACCCTCAACTCAACGGTCTTGACTACGGGTACACCTTGGCCGGCAGGTCCGATGTGACCACTGCGGCCGGCACCCTCAAATCCTCGTAGCCGCCGCGGATCCGCTTCCCGGAGAACACACCCGCCCGGCGCAACAGACCAGCCCACACCGGGTCGGCCACCGACACCCCGTGAACGAGCTCCGGGGTCGGCGTGAACGCTGCTACCTGCCCCGCGGTCCGCGGCGCGACCCACCCCCGCCTGGCGGCGTCCACGTGGAACCGGGCGCAGGTGGCCGCCACGTACTCACGGGTACAGGTGGCCGCCCCGGACAGCACCTCCCACGGCGGCGGCAGCGCCGCCCACACCGCGGTGTCCGGGTCCACGTCGGAGCCGGACGAGCGGTGCCACGCGGCCAGGTCGGCAGCCATCAGCCGCATCACCTTCCCCGGGCACGCCGCCTCCAACAGGTCCAGAGCGCCGGCCGCGGCCAGCGCGGTGATCCAGCCGTCCCGGGCCGTGTTGTACGCCTGCGCGATCGTGTTCCACGTCGACGAGTCCATCCCCCTTTGCACGATCATCGTGGTCCGGTTGATCCGCGGGTCCCACGCCCGTTCGAGGATCTGCGCGGCGGCGCGCATCAGCGCCGACCAGCGGCCGAGCAGTTCACCCTGCTCGGCGCCGGTCAGCCGGGCAACGGTCTCCGGTGCGGTGTGTACCCGGGACACCATCCACCAGTCGGCGTCGTCGCCGAGCCGCCGGTACAGCATGTCGGCGACCTCGTCGAACGGGTTGCCTTTGCCGGCGAGGCTGAACTGGCGGCGCAGGTTGCGGCGGGCCACCAGGTAGGCGACGAAACAGGCCGCCGCCGGGTCGCTACGGAACCGGTCCAAGGTGATGTCGGCGACCAGCCCGGACCGGCCGACCAGCAGCAGCTGCCGCTTACGCAACTCGACGTCAACACGTTCGATCTTCGCGGCGAACCGGGTCAGGAACCGCCAGGCCCGGTTGTACTGCCGCCGCGACAACTCGAGACCGTGGGCTGCCCGGTCGTGTCGGGCCAGCCGGTCCGTTTTGAAGTCGGCGCCGGGCCGCCAGCCGAGCGCCGCGCCTTCGCCGGCCGCGAGGACCAGCAACGCGGACGGCTTCCCGACAGCGTCCGCCAGGGCGTCGACGTCGCGGCCGAACAGCCGGGCGAACACCGCGATCTGACGGGACGCGTCGACCGGCCGGGTGAAGTCCTCACTCATCGACGTGTACGAGCCGCGGCGGCGCAGCGAGTAGGCGTGGGCGGCGGCCCGTTCGAGCACGGCACGGTCGGCGGCTGTGAACTGGTCACCGGCTGCGACCAGGATCAGGTCGGCGACGTCCTCCGGCCGCATCCGCCCGTCCAACGACCGGTACAGCTCAACAAGTTCGTCGTCGCGGCCCATGGTGTCTTCTCCTCCACCACAAAGGGGTTGGCTGCGGTCTCACCGGCCGGGACCGAACCGGCGCCCATCCGGATTGCGGAGCCGGACGCTCTACCACTGAGCTACGCCGAGGTCTCGGCCCGCTGACCGGATTCGAACCGGCGTCCACTCGGGAAACAGAGCCGAGCGCTCCACCACAGAGCTTCAGCGAGCTACCCAGGAGCGTAGCAGCACGCCTGTAGGCGCGCGACCATGTTCCTGGTCGTCGCAGGCCCCGGTGTCGAACCGGGCCCTCCGCCGTTATGAGCGGCGGCCGGGCAGCCAACGCCCCGCCTGCGCTGAACTTCACAGTGGATGGCATCGGAGGCCGAAGCGGGACTCGAACCCGCGTACACGGTTTTGCAGACCGCTCCCTGACCGCTCGGGCATTCGACCGTGCGTACCCCCGACCGGAGTCGAACCGGCCACCTCTCGCTTCGGAGGCGAGCGCTCTATCCACTGAGCTACGAGGGCGTGACGTCCGGCGCCGGGCCGGGCCGCCGGTAGCCGTACAACGCGAACGGGGCGTCAGGGAGTTCGACCATGCGGGGCAGGTCCTCCCACCACGTCTCAGCGAGTTCCGTCACCTGCTGGTACAGCCACGCCAGGAACGGCTCGAACATGGGACAAACCCAGATGCGGTGCTTGTCCAGGTCGGCCTTCGCGTACCCGCCGGGCCGGAACATGGCGCCCTCACCGGTTTGCAGGTCCAGCACCCAGATGTGATCGACGGTCCAGCCGCGGCCGAGAACCAGACGCGGGCCGCCGCCTGGCCAGTGCGCCGGCTCGGCCAGCTCGGCCGCGGTGAACCGGCCGACCGCGAACTTGCCCCAGTTCCCGCCGCCGACGCTCTGCCCGGCCTCCACAAACTTCAGATCCACGTGCGGGCGGAGGGATTCGAACCCCCTGAGCGCGTACGCACCAGCTTTACAGGCTGGCTCCACTCTCCAACGTGGACGTGCCCGCTTGGGGTGACTGGCGGGGTTCGAACCCGCGTGCTCCGGGACCACAACCCGGCGCGCCTGCCTCTGCGCTACAGCCACCACGGCCAATCTACGGCTACCGACGACCAAATTGGCCGCCGCGTGGTACCCGCGGAGGGTGTCGAACCCCCGTCGCCGGTGTGTAGGACCGACGCTCTCCCGTTGAGCTACGCGGGCGAAGTACCGGCCTCATCCGGGATCTGGGCCCGGCATCTCCACCCCTTAGCCGGCGGGGTGACGTACCTGCGCCGGGACTCGAACCCGGGACCGTCGACTTATAAGATCGCCGCCCACACCAGCTGGGCCTCGCAGGCATCACGCTCCGGCGGCAGGCCTCGAACCTGCACCGTACGGATTAACAATCCGCTGCCCTGCCAATTGGGCGACGCCGGAATGGCAGCGCGGACGGGACTCGAACCCGCAAATGTCCTGCTTGAAAGGCAGGCGACTCTTCCATTCGTCCACCGCGCCATGGTGTTCCGACCTGGGATCGAACCAGGGGCCTCCGCCGTGTCGAGGCGGCACTCTACCGGGCTGAGCTACCGGAACTTGGTGGCGGGGGCGGGATTCGAACCCGCGTCGTTCCTGGTTATGAGCCAGGCGAGGAACCGGACTCCTCAACCCCGCGTCGTTGATCTAGCGTACGCCGCCAGGGAATCGAACCCTGGACACTCCGCTTAAAAGGCGGCAGCTCTACCACTGAGCTAGCGGCGTGCGAACAAAGCATGTCGGTGCCGTGTCGGGGGCGTCAGGCGGACCCCCGCTTTGCAGCCAGCACTCTTCCCGAAGGTGAGCACGGCACCGACACGGTCTCCCACCCAGGGCTCGAACCTGGACAACCCCGCGTAGGAGGCGGGTGCTCTATCCGTTGAGCTAGCGGGAGGTTGCATGGGCGGGGGGATCCCCGGGGATCCCTTTCACGCTGCGCCTTATCCCCGCAGGGGGCCCGCTCGCGCGGCACCTGGGAGTCGAACCCAGCAGCACCCGGTTTAGAAGACCAGGCCGTGCATCCGGCACGTGCCGCGTGAGTACGCCGCGTCAGGATCGAACTGACCTCCCCGGATTAAGAGTCCGGTGCTAGACCACTCAGCTAGCGGCGCTTAGCGGAGAGTAGACGAATCGCGCCGCACACGGCTTAGAAGGCCACGGCTCTATCCGCTGAGCTATCGAGGGAAAGGCGGGTGCGGACGGTAGAGTAATACACATGCCTTCCGATCTCGAACTCGCCTGGACGGCCGGACTCTTCGACGGCGACGGCTGCATAACGCTCGCACGCACAGGCCGTGCTTTTGGACGTCCGGTAATAGCCGTTGACACCACGGATCCCGAGATACACGCCGAGCTTTGTCGGCTGTACGGCGGCTCCATCGTGACCAAGCGGAAGGTCCGAGAACACCACCGTCAGGCGTGGTCCTGGCGCATCTACGGCGCGGACCAGATCCTCGACCTATTGGCCAAGATCCTGCCGTACATGCGCTGTGCGATCAAGCTCGAACGAGGACGAATGCTGCTCGCTGAGTACAGGCAACTCACACCCCGAAATGGGTTCTACACCCCGGAAATGCGCGCACAGAAGCTGGACTTCGAGCATCGGTTCATGGCCGTAGGCGCCGGCCGTGGAAGCCAATGTCGAGCGGAGGATGAAGGAGTCGAACCCTCGGGAGTTACCCCGGCCCGGCTTTCGAGGCCGGTTGCCCACCACTGAGCGCCATCCTCCATGGTCGGGCTGGCCGGATTTGAACCGGCGGCCTCCGCGTCCCGAACGCGGCGCGCTAACCAACCTGCGCCACAACCCGCTGTACCGATTCCCCTCCCAGTGCGCCCCGAGCGTCCTCTCCGCCACGTACCGCGGATTCCTCCGGGGCCGGTATCCCTCCGGCAGCCGACTTCACGCCTGGTCGAAACGGGGAATCGTTGGTCGGGACGGGGAGATTTGAACTCCCGGCCACCGGCCCCCCAGACCGGTGCGCTACCAGACTGCGCCACGTCCCGATACGTACCCCTGACAGGAGTCGAACCTGCAACGCACGGCTCCGTAGGCCGCTGCTCTGTCCATTGAGCTACAGGGGCAAGGTGTCGCCGGGCCGGATCGAACGGCCGTCCTTCGCGTTATCAGCGCGCTGCTCCAACCTGCTGAGCTACGGCGACGTGGGGCCCGTTGCAGCCTCTGTTTCAGGGGACGACGGGCCAAGCGTCCCCGGTCTGCGCGGAAGCGGCGCGATTCGAACGCGCGACGGGGGTTCTGCCCCGAACCGCATTAGCAGTGCGGCGCCATAGACCTGACTCGGCCACGCTTCCAAGGGGTGTGCCGCGTTCGCGCATCGACCCGTCCAAAGGTCTGTCGCGTCACTGCCGCTAGCTGCGCGCGGGTGCCCCCACGCCCTGGCAGGTAGGTGTTGGACCACCTACCTTTCGCGGCGCCGGGGACTGCTCCCGGACGCGGCAACGCGGTGACGACCGGATTCGAACCGGCGGCATCCGGCTTGACTTACGCGCCCCGTACCGGGATCGAACCGGCGGCCTTCCGCTCGACAGGCGGACGCTCTTCCATTGAGCTAACAGGGCATGATCGCCGGCACCTGGCGGTGCCGGATGGTGGAGACCGTGACCGTGGTCTGGGTTGCCACCTCTCGGAACGGGACGATGTAGCAGCGGAAGTCACCGTCCACGACGAAGAAGAAGTCGATCTCCTCGCTGGTGTAGGCCACCTTCCGGCCGTCCCTGCGTGGCACGCGGGCGATTCGGCAAATGTATTCTCCGCTGCTGTCCTTCCCGGTGGCCGTCTTCACCTGGACTCGGTGGAGAGCGGAGCTGGCCTCGACAACCAGGTCGTAGGGTCGAGGCTCGACGGGGAGACTGACTGCGTAGCCCCGCGCGGCAAACCATCCAGCCGCCAATGCGGATCCCGCGGCCCGCAGGGCCTCATGCGTAGGCTCGGCATCAAACGGCACCTCACCGATACACGGCTTGGCCGGCGCATCGAGGTGATCGGTAGGCACCCCCAGCATGTCCGCCCGCTTCCGTGCCCGGTCCTTGTTGCCGGTGCTGTACGCAAGTCCTAGGGCGTCGAACACATCGGTCCAGCCGTGCGCGTCGGCGAGCGCGGCTTTCAGGCTCGTGTCCGTGACCGTTGAGCGGGGGCCGCGTGGCTGAAAGTGGGTGGTGTCCATTCCCGCCTGCTCGGCCTCGCTCTTGATCCGGCGCGCCGTGTATCCGTTCGTCGTCCTGAAACCCAGTGCCCTCATGACCTCGCGCCACGACGTCGATGCTGCTACCGCCGCGCGGAGGTCTTCTTCCACGTACTCCAGTTTCATTCCTTGCGCCACAGGCTAGATCATACAGTTCAGGTCATCCAAATACGGGACCGGCGCTCTGACCTACTGAGCTACGTCGGCACGGTGGACCCGACAGGGCTCGAACCCGCCGCCTCCTGGGTGCAAACCAGGCGCTCTACCAGATGAGCTACAGGCCCGTACGTGTGCGTTCGGGGAGAGTCGAACTCCCACCCCTTTCGGGAACCGGTTCTGAGCCGGCAGCGTATGCCATTTCCGCCACGAACGCGTGAGAGCCAACGGGCGGACTCGAACCGCCTACCTTCCGATTACGAGTCGGACGCACGACCTGTCGTGCTGCGCTGGCGGGGAGAGCCGACGCCCAGATTCGAACTGGGTCCTCCGGCTTACAAGACCAGCGCACAACCCGTTGCGCCTCGCCGGCATCGAGCTGGGAGCGGAGGATTCGAACCTCCACCGTCCCGCTCCAGAGGCGGGCGTCCTACCCGAGTTAGACCAGCTCCCAATGTGTCCACCGTGGCGGCGCGGCGCCCGTGGCCTGTCTCGCGACTGATCGTTTCACGCGCATCGAGTTCAGCGCCGGGACGTCGCTGCGAGCGACGCCCACGTTGGGGCGTACGGCTTGACCCGCAGCCGCATGCCCGCCTCGGCGGGGGTGCGGTCACCCTTGCGCTGATTGCAGCCGTCGCAGGCTGCGACTGTGTTGGCCCAGGTGTTACGGCCGCCGCGGGACCGCGGGACGATGTGGTCGACCGTGGTCGCCGGGCCGAGGCAGTAGCCGCAGCGCCGGTGGTCGCGGGCGAGCACACCCGGGCGGGACCAGGCCGGGCCGGCGGTGTACCGCCACCTGGTCACCACGTACTGCACGAGGCGGACGACCTTCGGCATGGGCCAGACGCCGACGATGCGGTCCGGTTCGGCCTCGTGGACGACGGCGACCTGGCGGACGAGCATCCGGATCGCGTGCCGGAAGGTGACCCGGTGCAGCGGGCCGAGGTCGGCGTTGAGGACGAGTACGGCGTCCACCCTGGGTCACCTCCTTCGGGGCAACGAAACAGCGGGTTGTGTTGGTGCGACGGCCTGCCGCGCCAAGTCTGGTTGGAGGGTGGAGCGGCTACCGGGGTTCGAACCCGGGACCTTCACCTTGGCAAGGTGACGCGCTACCTGCTGCGCTACAGCCGCGTGAGAGCCTTCGGCGGGGCTCGAACCCGCGACGACCCGTCGTACCAGGACGGGGCCCGACCCGTCGGGCGAAGGCATGCGTACCGCGGGCGGGAGTCGAACCCGCACCGAGCTGGGTTTGGGCCAGCCGCCTCTACCGTTGGGCTACCGCGGCGTGGCTCCGAGGGCAGGAATCGAACCTGCGTCCCCCTGATCCAAAGTCAGGGTGCCCGGCCAGCAGAGCACCTCGGAACGACGAGCGATCGGCGGGAGTCGAACCCGCTACGTCTGTTTGGAAGACAGAAGTGTCACCACCAACACCTCGATCGCGTAGCCGATGCGGGGCTCGAACCCGCTGCTCCGCGCTGAGAACGCGGTGACCTACCCATAGTCGAATCGGCCATCGTGCCTCCCGCCCGGATCGAACGGGCAACCCCCGGTACTTCACACCGGTGCTCTGCCTTCTGAGCTTGGGAGGCGCGGGTGGATCGCAGGGGTGTCGAACCCCTCCCGAGGTGCCTGCCGAGCACCCCCGCACACCGGTGACGTGCGACCCGCAAAGTCGGGAACGCGCGAGTCGAACGCGCTGCTTCCTGCTCCCAAGGCAGGCCCGGTCACCGTGCCGGTCGCTCCCGATGACCCCCTGCCCGGGGCGGCAGCGTACACCGCCCCCGGGTCGGGGATCTTTCATGCCATCCACTGTGGAGTTCTCAACGCTCCGTGTGCCGCCAGCATGCTGGGGCCGTTTGCGCACGGGCGGAAGGATTCGAACCCTCGCGAACGGCTTTGGAGACCGTCATGCTTGCCGCTACATCACGCCCGCATATGAAGTTGTGGCCCGGAAAGCGAAGCGCCGCCCTAACCCCGGTCCGGGTGGGCGGCGCACGCTGCGTCTGCTGAGACCTACGTTCGCCACCTGCCCGGGTACGGCTTCCCGCAGTCGGTCAGGTTGATCGCTCGCCCGGAGAAGGGCACGACCTGGTGACCGGACGGCATCTGCCGTTGCGGTTCCCTGGTGGCCTGCCACAACATCACGGGGTCTGCTCCCTATCGGTAGGTTCCACTGTTGACGGTACGGGCACACCCAGCCCTGCCGCAACGCTTTTCGCGGCCCGGGCCCGATTCGCCGCTGCCCGGATCGGGATGCGACGGCTCCGGGAACCCGACCGGCGTCTGGGGCTACGCGCTGGTGGTCGCCTCCCCGATCGCGTCCTCGGATGGGCCGTAGCCGTTCGGCCAGTGCGGGCAGTCCTCCTGGTCCTCGCAGCACTCGCCATCGACGCCCAGCCGGGTTTCCATCTCGCCGAAGTAGTACGGCGCCTCGCGGTATTCGGTGTCGTCGACCGACCCCAGCGCCAGGTACGCGTTGTCACGTGCCCGCGCCTCGGTGTGCCAGCGCTCCGTGCGTGCGGCCGGCGGCTCGCTCCAGCTAGGCGGGTGTAAGTCATTCACCCTTGGTCACCCGCCTTGATCAGAGTGACGGCGGTGAGCCGGCGGGCGCGGTAGTCGTCGGACGAGTCGAAGTGGAACTCGACGTGGGTGTAGCCCTCAGCGAGAAGGCCCTGCAGGTCGAGGATGTACCAGTCGCCGTCCACGGATGGCTCAGGCTGCTCCACCATCGGAGCCAACAGCTCCGGCGTCACATCGCGGCTATTCACAGGTGGTAACCCCTCCTGGGAGCGTCGAACCCTTGTCGTAAGAACTACGCGCTGACGTCCGCGCGTCATCGATCGAACGGATGGTGCGCAAGATAACGCCGGCGGCCTGCAGCAGCTCCTCGCGGGTCTTCTCCCACGTGGCGTGCCCGCACAACGGAGTCGCACACCTGCACCGATCTTCACGCCAGGCCTCGACGGCCTCGAAGTCCAGCTCGTGGACGGCCGTCTTGATGCCCAGGAACACGCCGTCCCGAGTTGCCGGGTACCCGGACGGGTGGAACCGGTCCTGACGTTCGACCTCTACTCCAAAGTCGGCCAGCAGTCGTCCAAGATCATTCACTCGTGATCACCTCGGAGCGATCCTTTCCGGCGATGACGGCCAACAGGTCGTCCGCCTTGGCCAGCACCTCGCCCCGGTCAATTGCCTCGTCGCGGCGATCCCACGCCAACGCGGCGGTGTCCCGCCACGCGACACCGTGCGCGTCGAGGAACAGCCACCGGGCCACCCGCTCGCGGGTTTCGGCCGGGATCAGGGGGTCCCCTTCGTCGTCACCCTGGTAGTGGTTGATCACAAGGTGCATGAGCTGCTCGGCCAGGCGCCACCCGTTTCCGGCGGTCAGGTGAACGGGGGCCTCGACCTTTGGACCGTCCGGCTCGTTCAGGTTCACCGGCGCCTCGGCGGTCAGCCACACGTGCGGGCCCGACGCCGAACTGGACTCGTAGACCCGAACCCGGCTGCCGGTGAGCCGGTCAACGTACGAGCCGAGGATGGCCGGCAAGCGGTCGAACCCTCGGTCGCTAGTGGATACCTGCAGGTGCTCTGTCATCGGAGGTCACTGTCCCTTCGTTGCGGTTTCCAGCGCGGCCAGCAGCCGCTCGAACATGGCCCGGTTGTCCCACGGCTGCTGGTCGGCCAGGGTGGCCATGTGGTGGCGCAGCGCGTCGCGGTGCCCGACCAACGCGTCCAACCTCGCCTCGGCCTCCCGCCGCAGCTCGTGCGGGGTCTTCCCGCCAGGCTTGACCACGATGAGCCGGTACCGGCGGTGCGGAGGCCACTGCTCGGGCGGAAGACCTGCCTGCATCGCCTGCTCGCGAGCCGGGTCGGTGACGGTTGACTCCCACTCGACGTAGTTCTCCGCGTCGTGGACTTCGATCAACGCGTCGAACGCGGACACCATCGCTGCGGCGATGTCGGCGGCATGCTTGAGCCGCAGCTGCACACTGCCGTCCCTGATGTCCATGCCGGCGAACCCGGTCTGGCGCATCACCCGGTCGACCGCGGCGGCGGTGGCCTGGTCGTATACGTCGCCGGCCGCGGACAGCGCGGCCTCAACGACGGGCCGAGCCGGGGCGGCCGAACCGAGTTGGTCATCGAAGACGCGGGACGCGGCGTCAACGGCGCTGGCGAAGGTGCCGCTGTCCGCCGGTAGGGTCCCGGGTCGGGTGTTGTGGGTGTTGTGTGCCATCGGGGGTGGCACCTCCTGTCAGATTTGAGAGGGTTCCTTGTATTCGTCGAGCAGTGTGTCGTCGCCCAGCCGTGCCTGCACCACCGTGTACGTGTCCCCGTCACGGCGGACGATCACCTGTCCGGGCCGACGTACCGACGGCGGCGCGCCGTACCCGAACACTCGGTCGTGTTCATGCGGGACGAACGTGGCGACCTTCCACTCCCACCAGGCGTCCTCGTCGAGCCCGGTGCCGGCGGCGACGAGGTCCTCGGGGCCGGCGAGCACAACACCGTCTTCGTACTTTTCGGCCAACGCGTCACGGGGACCGGCGAGGAACCTGAACGCGGCGACCCCAGCGGCCATCGCGCTGCGGCGGTCGCGGAACCGGTTGCTGTAGTCGCCGACGTGGTACCGGAAGTCGGGCGTGGACAGCGCTGCCGCACCTGCCGGGTCCAGCACGTAATGCACCTCAACGTCCTCAACCCGACCGGCCAGGGTGGCAATCCAATGTGTTGCACCGGGGACGACGCCGGCGAAGGTGTTCAGCGTCACTTCCCACAGCGCACCTCGAGCGTCGATGCTCATCGGGGTGGCACCTCCTATCAGGTGTCGGGCAAATGTGGATACTGCGTTAGCGGTCCAGTTGCTCGATGATGGGGCCGATCTCCTTGTTGAGCTCCCGCACGACCACGACGAGGCAGTCCAGCGCCAGGTCCAGCAGCCGATCCGTCTGCGTCTTGTCCGCACCGGTCGGGATCTCCGTCACCCTGGGCAGCGTGCCCGCCGGAAGTTGGAGCAGGACCTGCGTGCGGGTCAGCATGTACGGGGAGTCCATCACGTCGCGGTCCCCGACCCCCTCGTAGTCACCGGCGTAGTCGGTGCGCCAGTCGCGGTAGTAGCGGCGGCCGCCGGCGGTCAGCCAGTTGGACAGCGCCGGGGGACGGGTGGAGATCAGGTCCACGTTGAGGATCGCCTCACCGTTCCAGTCGCTGCGTTGCAACTCGGCGGAGAGCACCCGGCGGTGCGACACCACGAACGGCGGCGCCATGATCGGCCCGTTGGCGATGCGCCACGCAGCCGCCGCGAACTCCACGGACGGGTCGTCGTACCCCCACCCTGCGATCTCCACGAACGTGGATCGCCGTTGTATGAGGTAGTTGCCGTACCGCGACCGGGTGCCCGAGTCGGCGCGCGAGCTGTCGTAGGTGCGGTTGAGGTAGAACGGCACGCGGGCCGTGGGGTTCTCGCTCATCGGACGCCACCCTGCTCCGCCGCCGATCCTGTGTCGTAGTCGAACGCGACGACAACCTCGTCGCACACACCGTCGCGGTTCCAATACCGGATCACCAACTTGTCGTCGCGGGCCGGCCCATCGCCAGGCAGCCCACCAGTGATCTCGACCAAGGTCATGTCGCGGCGCCGCCTGGACCAGTCACCGTGGACTGCCTCGGCTGCGTGATACCGCATCCACGCCTCGGCCTCGGTGGCCGACCCATCGTTGGCGTACGCGGCGAACCCGAACCCAGTCAGCAACCCTGGGTTGAGCCTGACGGTGAAACCCGCGCCGTCGTCCTTGGACCAGCGGTGAGGCTTGCCGTCCACCGTGAGCCCAGCGGTAAGCTCCGGCGGCTGGTCGACGTACGTGTACCGGCGGGCCATGGTCATTCGGCGGCCGTGGCGGAGCAGGTTCTCCACCCGGTCGGCGAGCATGTCGACGGTGTCGAGTGCGGCCATCGCGGTGACGTGCCGCAGTGTGTTGATCCGGTCTGTTGCCATCGGGGTGGCACCTCCTGTCGGATGTCAGTCTTTGAATTGGGCGAGTGCCTGCTCGAAGGTGGGCCAGCCCCGCTTGGCCGCCTCGCGGATGTACCGTCTGCCGGACAGCCACCGCCACGCCAACTGGGCGTCCGGGTCGTGTCCTAGGAAGTCGACGTCGTAGTCGCTGACCCGCGAGTACGTACACGCACACACCGGGCAGACCAGCGCGCATACCCGGTTGGACCACGCCGGATGGGTGGCCAGGTTCCCGACGCGGTGATAGCGGCTGCCAGGCACGTGTCAGTCCTCCTTCCTGTTCGGCGGCGGGACCTCGACGAACCCCCACAGCCGTTCGATCATGCGCAGGTCGTTGGTGCTGTACCGGTCGGCGAACCCGCGGCAGATCGCCGGCTCGACGCCGACCGGGGCCACTGCGGGCAGGGTCTCGTGGCACACGATGTAGGACTCCCGGCGGCGGGTCTCGTCGACCAGCTCCCGGAGCCGTCCCGGGCCCAGGTGCATCGGGTTGCCGGGCCGGAAGATGCAGGTGGCGCACTGCTCGGCGAGCAGCCGCGTCTTACACAGAACGGGGTCGCCAACGTTCGGCATCGTCTTGCCTCCTTCAGACCGCGAACGCGGCATCCAGCCGGGCGTCCAGGTCGCCGTCGGCCTTGCACAGGCCGAACGGATCCGCGTCTGCGGTGACCGGCGTGTACCGGCCACGCTGCGCGGCGGCCATGGTGCGGGCGATCGCGTCGGCCAGCAACGCCAGGTCCCGCCGCTGCTGCTCCGGGATGAGCGCATCCTTGGCCCGCTGCAGCCAGGCACCCTGCCGGGCGTCGGCGATCGTGTCGCCGGCCAACGTCGCGGCGAGCAGGTCAGTGACCAGTCCGCGGAGTCTGGTCAGGTTCCGGGTGTTCGGCGTGGAGCCTTTCGCCCAACGCCTCACGGTGGTCCGGTGCACGCCCAACTCCGGGGCGAGCACGTGCGCGGTGACACCTGCGGCGGTGAGCGCCTCGATAGCTGTGCGTGCACCCGACATGGCGGGGGCACCTCCTCTCTTACTGGGTTGGGATGGGTGGCGCGCGGCGGCCCCTGATGGCTGCGCCGCTGCGTCTCGCAGGCCCGGCCGGAGTCGAACCGGCTGTCTCCCGCCGCGCTGCGGCGGTGCGCCACCGCGGCGCTCCAGGCCCTACCAACCAAGATCGGCGGGGGTTGGGTCCGTCTCAGGAAGGCGGCTCGGGCGTCACCGTCAGGAGCGCCACCGCCTCCGGCCCGGACAGCCCGAGCTCGGCTGCCCAGTCCTTGACGTTCGGCCAGCGGGGGTGTCCCGGCACCACGCCGTGCGCGACCGCGGCGGCGAGCATCAGGCCGGTGATCGCCTGGTCCCGGGTGACTATCTCGGTGGGCAGCCACGACAGCCGCCAGCCGGTGGTCGACACCCGTACGGCGGTGTGGTCGGAATCGGTGTCGCTCATCCGGTCGAGTGTGATCGTGATGGCCATGTCAGTGCTCCCCTCCTCGGGCGGCTGTCACGGGGTTAGTCCTCCGGAATCGTGACGTGGCGACCCAACGACTGCGACCAGTACGTCTTACCGGCCATCGGGTTGTGCGCGGTGTCCGCGTCCGTCGCGAGCACCGAGCGATCATGGGCCTTGCCCTTCGGGCAGGTCGCCATGTGGCCGGCCCACACCAACTCGCCGCCGACGATCACCTGCCGATACACGAAGCACCGGGTGTTGCAGAACTTGCAGTACGCGCCTGCCATCGTTCTCTCCTCCTAGGTAGCGGGTCGGGCGGGGACCGCCCCGAAGGGCAGCCCCACCGTGAGGGCTCAGTCGCCCCAGAACGCCGGGCCGCTGCTCTCCTCAACCCGGCGGCGGGCACGCGCCCCGGGGTCTTCCCGGCCGGTGTCCGGGTCCACGTACCGGTCGCTGCCGGAGTCGTAGACGGCGGCGCGCCGGTCAGCGGCCTCGTGTGGCGGGCACAGGTTGACGGCCGCGAGGACCGCGGACGGTGAGGCGCCAGGATGGGCGATGCAACTGGCGACGATGGCGTGGGCGTCGGCAATCTCGCCGCGCGGGGCGAACACATCCACGATCGTCCGGAACGCGTTGCGGGCACCGACCTCACCTTTGGCGGACTCGGTAGCGACAGCGCCGCTTGAACTCGTCGCGAGCACGATCCATGCGCCGCACCGGGCGGCGGCCCACGCGTTCCCGGCCTTGGTCGTGCCTAGCCCGAACTCGTCGACGTCGGCGACCTGCCAGCCCTCACGGGTGAGCGTGTACCGGTAGTCGGCGACGACGCCGCCGCGGTTGTCGGGGGTGCCGCGATCGACGGTGACACAGCCGGCGGACTCGACCGCGACCCACGAGCCGACACCGGCCCACGCGGTCATCCGGTCGACGACGTCACCGTGGCGGACGGCGACTCCGCCCAGTTCGACGAGGGCGGCGATGATGGGACGCTGGGCCGCACTCGGCCGGCGCTTGGATTTTGTCTGCATGGTGGGCCCTCCTCGAAGGGGTTAGATGGTGTGGGTGGCGGTCTGCGGGCATCCCCAGTTGTGCTCGGAGTGACCACCGCAGTCCGGGCAGTGCCCGTAGCGGCACGGTCCCTCGCATACCTCGCAGTGCTCACCGCGGTCGGTCTTCCGTGGCAACGGGCCACTGTCGCGGGTCTTCATACGAGTCCGTACGTAGTTGCACTCCGGTGCGTGGTGCCGATCTGTGGTGCCGCAACTCGGGCACCCGTCGTCAGGACTGAGCACTGTGAATCCTCCTCGGAGGCCTAGATGGTGTAGGTGGCGGTTGAACCATCCGGGTAGCGCAAGGTGACCGTCTGGCCTACGGCGAGCGGGGCGCCGTAGACCTGCCCGCTCCCCGGTGTGCCGGTGCCGGTGCCGTAGGCGTCGATCACAACCGCCTCGGCGGTCAGCAGGATCGACGTCGGCTCGTCGGTGCCCTTGCGGCGCGGGTCCAGGAACTGGCCGGGGCCAGGCTTCCCGCTGTACTCGTTCCAGCGGTCCGGTTCGGTGTTCGGCCGGCCGGTGTTGTCCCACACGACCACCCGGTGTGGGTAGCTGCCGTCCCGCTTGCCGGTGACCTTGTGGACGGTCGTGCTCTTGTGCGTGATGCCGTACGTGGCTTCGTTGGCGGTCGCGGGCCGCAGGTCGATGGCCACCAGTTCGGCGTTGTGGGCGTCGATGATCGCCTGGGTCGTCGGGTCGTACCTCATGTCGATCTCCTCTGTTAACCGCGGAAGCGGTCGGCTGAACGGCCACCGCGGGGACCCGCCGAAGCGAGCCCCACGGACGCTGGTCAGTCGCGGTAGGTGCACACCTCGCCGGTCGCCGGATCCTGGTGTTCGATCGGGTAGCCGTCCGAATGCAGGTCGAACGTGCACACCGGACAGATCGTGTAGCGAGGACGCTCGTCGTCGCCCTCGCCGATGTACTCCGACTCGTCAGCGAGGTCGAGCGTCTCGTCGTCGTCGTCCAGCACGTTGGCCATCGGTTAACCTCCATCGTCGTGAGTTGATCTGCCACCGCGTGGATCCGCCGGAACGGATCCCGCGGAAGCGGATCAGTCACCGCATCCGGTAGGCGCTGCGCTCGCGTTCGATCAAGGCCTTCGCGCACCAGCCGACCTCTCGGTGGCGGACCAGGCTGAGCGTCTCGTCGACCCGGAGCAGGGTTGACAACTGGTACGGGCGCAGCGCGTCTCGGCGCCGCGGCGGCTCCGGACTCGCCAGGCCGATCACGTCGGTGTAGCCCTTCCGGACCGCCTCAGCGGCGGCCTGGTAGGCGGAGGCGTACAACTCCTCCGTGTTGCCATACAGGTGCAGCTTGGTCACCATGGCGTGGACGATCTGGGCGGTCTCATCGCTCTCGCCGGCCAACTTGCCGAGGGCCTCGACGAGAAGGGCGAAGTCGCGACGGTGAGTCGGTGGCCGGTAGCCGATGTAGCTGCGCTCGGCGGTGGCCCACCTGGTGAAGACGACACCGGAGAGCAGGTCCTGCTCGTACTTGGCGATGATCTGCGTGTCGCGGTCGGTGCGGGTATCGGGCATTGCCGTTCCTCCTCAGGTGCGGCTGATCTTCCACCGCGCTGGCCCGCCGGGGCGGGCCCTCACGGAAGCCGGTCAGGCGCTCACCAGCCGTTGCGCAGGCCGCGTGCCTGCTCCTCCTCGTCGAAGTACCAGTGCTGCGGCCCGTAGCAGTTGGCCAGGTCCATGCCGTGCTCGCACGTCGGGTAGAGCAGGCCGAGAAGCTCGACGCACGTGGCGGGGATCGGCTCGCTCTCCAGCTCGTGGAACGCGTGGTTCGTCGTGTCCCAACGCGCCCGAACGAACGCCAAGGCCTGGTCCTCGGTGGCGAACCGGGCGCGGTACGAACGACGCTGATCACAGACGTGGATCTCAAGCGCGATGGTGTCCATGATGGATCTCCTGTCGTGTGACTGATCTGCCATGGCAGCGGACCGCCGTAGCGGCCCACCACGCAAAGCAGGTCAGAACCGGACCGGGCCGGAAAGGGCGTCGTCGAGCGCCGTGATGAGCGAGGGCGGCTGTGGCGTACCGCCGCTCAGCGAGCGCCACCGATAACGCGGAGGCCCGAACTCGAAGACACCCCGAACATCCGAACGCACCCACCGTTCGGTGTAGACGCCCCGAAGCGTGTGATGGACGGTGGTGGCGATGTCCACCCGCTCCTCGGTGTACCAGCAGCGCCGCTTCGGGTCCCACAGGTTCTCGCGGTACGGGTGGTCCTGGTCCCGCTCGATGGTGATGTAGGTGATCTCGACGGTTCGACCGTCGTTGTGTGGATCGTGGTCGATGGCCATACGCGGACTCCGTATTCCAGTGAATGACTTGGTCTTGGGGGTGTGGGGGCCGCCCCCTCGACGGCCCCCACCCGGTCGGGTCAGACGTGGTGGTCACATGTACGGGTGGATAGCCGGCACGGCCGGGCTGACCGGAATCACCGCGTCGGTGTCCTTGGCCTCCTCCTCCTTGAGGGTGGCAACCAGGCAGTTCGCGTCGGCCAGCTCGTCGCGCAGCTTCCTGACCTCGGTGCTCGAGGTGCGCTTGACCCGGCGGACCTCCTTGGCGTGCTCGGCCCGCAGGGCTTCCGTTGCCTGCTCGGCAGCGGCGGCGCGCTGGGTGGCGGCGTCGGCCCGCTTGGTGGCAGCGTCGCCGGCCTGCTGGTAGGACCTCAGCATGTCCTTCAACCTGTCCACGTGCGCGCGGGCTGCGGCCAGTTCCGGGTCAACCGTTGCGGCCTGCTCGGCCGCCTGCAGCTGCCTGATCCGGGCGCCGATCTCGACGAGCGCGATCGCGGACACCGTCATCAGGCCGTCCACTGAGATCGGCCACACGTAGGCGTTGATGCCGTGCTCGCCGTGGGCGGAGGCGGTGGCGGCCATGTGGAAGTAGGAGAGCCAGCCGGCGGCGATCGCCACGCCAAGGGTGGCGGCGATGCGGCCGACGGTCGACCAGCGGCTGCCGACCGGGATGCGGGTCAGGATCTCCAGGACCCACAGCAGGGCGAGCGGTGGCCACGCTGCGATCGCGGCGTCGGCAACGCTGTCGGCGCCGAGGGCGTTGGCGGCGAGGCTGGCGGTGACACCGACGACGACGGCGGCACGGACCATGCGCCGGTCCTTGATCAGTTTGGCGAGACGGGCGGCGTCGTTCATGACGTCCTCCTGGACGAAGTAGGTGTGCGGGGCGCTGCACGCTTGGGGCGCGCTCTCCGCCGGAGTTGGTCGGTTGGCCTGGCGGCCACCGCCACGGCCCGTTGCCGGGCCGGACGGAAGCGGTCAGGATCAGTCAGCCAACGTCCACAGTGGGAACCAGCAGGTTCGCGGCCGAGACGCAGATCATGTCGGCGTCTTCGTCGTCCGCGGGCTGGACGTAGTGCACGTCTCCGGCGAACTCGGGCGCCGGCCGCCAGTAGCGGACGTAGCCGAAGGTCGGGTGGATCAGGAGCGTGTCGAGCGGGTACAGCATGGTGATCTCCTTGAGGGAGTTGAGAAGGTTGGTTGGGACTGAGCGCCCAGAGGGCGGGGATCCCGGGTCGCGGAACCCCGCTCTGAACCGCTCAGAAATCCTGCACCCACAAGCACGGCCGGTGTTGCCGACCACCATCAGCGCTGTGATTCCGTAAACGGCAGCGGTGCCGACCTTGACTAGCGGCGTCTCTCACAACGCCTCGCCAAGTTCGGGGATCTTCCGCCGGGTGTCTGCTCTATGACCCTCGGCGTTCTTCGTGTAGTAGCCAGCCTCTCGCATAACGGGGCTGCTGCATGCTCTGGGTGTAGTGGCGGACGGTCCGGTTTCGGTGAGAGCACCGGCCGTGCATGTGGGTGCAGGATCTTTCGTTCTCCCTGGCGTCGGCTCCTGCTGCCCTTTTCGGGTCCCGGTTTCTCCTCGCTCCTGCCTCCCGGCTGGTGGGGTCCGCGTCCGCGATGGTGGATCTGGATCCCCTGGGTCGTCGCTCTGTAGTTTTCAAGGTTCTCTTTTTTCTTATACCTTCATCATAGTGGGGGTAGGGTGATGTGTCAAGTGAGATTGGCCTAGTGTGCTTGGCTTTTTTCGGTTGGCCGTTCTAGACTTGGCCAAGGGGGTGAGGGATCATGCTAGTCATGCCAAGCGTCGACGACGTCGTGGAGGCCTTCGATGCCATCAACAAGGCGTGGGAGAACTACCGCGCAACCCTGCGCGCCTGCATCCAGGAAGGGGAGGCCGAGGGCCGCTCCGGACGGCAGGCCGAGATCTCCCGACGGCTCGACCGCACCCGGGAGACCCTGCGACAGGACGCCATGACGAACGAGGAACGAGCCGAACTCCGGCGCGCCGAGGCCAAGCGCCGAGCCGCCAAAAAGCAGGAGTCGTAATGAACGTCCCGGCGCTCCACCTAGCCGACGACTTCGCGATGCCGCTCGACGCGGTCACCGAAACGTTCGTAGTGCTCGCGGCCGGGCGGGGCGCGCTGCGGGCGAGCGACAGCCTCGGCCAGGCGTACCGGGAGGGAACATGACGGGACTCGACACCGACGCCGCGCTGGTCGAGGTGCTGAAGCTGGAGTACCAGGCCCTCAAGACCGAACAGACGCAGCGGATCACCACCCGCGACAATCTGATCTATCCGCTGCTGGCGGTCATCGGTGGCATCGCCGTCGGGATCCTGCAAGCCGGCGCCGTAGACCTACTGCTCGTGCTGCCGCCGGCCTGCGCCGTGTTCGGCTGGAAACACCTCGACACCGACCGGGCTATCTTGGCGGCCCGCCGGTACATCGAACATAGGTTGGCGCCGCGGTTGAAGAACCTGACCAGGAACTACGTGCTCGGCTGGGAGGTCTACCACCGAACCGACCGGCGACGCAGGCAACGCAAGACGATCCAGCTTGCCGTGGACATGTTGACCTTTGTGGTGCCCGGCGCGTTGGCGTTGGCGCTGTGGGCACCGTCCGGCGACCACAGCGTGTGGGCTTGGGCGGGGTTCTACGTCGACCTGGTGGTTGTGTGCGTGTTGGAGTGGCAGATGCTGGTGCACGCCAACCTGCGGCCGGAAGAAACGACGACGTGAGGAAGGATGACCCGCTGTGAGCCGGCTGTACTGGCATGCCCAGGAGCGGACCGCCGCCCTGCACGGGTCGGAACGGGTGCAGGCCGCATTCGGGGAGACGATGACCGCAGGTAGCACCTGATGCACCGGCACCTGCTCGACCCACGCTTCCGGGACACCCTCGCCCGGCTGATGCGCCGCGCCGACCTGTCCCAGCGGCAGCTGGCCGATCGCGCCCACATCTCCCGCTCCTATCTGTCCGAGATCGTCGGCGGGCACGCCACCCCGTCACCGGAGATCGTCGACGCGCTGGACACGGCGCTCGACGCCGGCGGCGACCTGTCCCGGCTCGTGCTGCCAGCCGGGACAGCCGACCACCTCGCCGCCACCGCCGGCGGGCAACCGATAACCCCCGACACCGTGGCCGCGTTCGAAGCGGTCCTGCTCGCGCAACGACACCTGGACGACGTTGTCGGATCCGCGACGATGCTGCCGCCGGTGCTGGCCCACCTGGACACCGTCAGCGGACTGGCCGCCCGCACCACCGGCCCGCACCGGCCGGCGCTGATCCGGGTGGCCGCGCAGTGGGCCCAGTTCGGCGGCTGGCTGCGCACCTCCACCGGCTCCTGGCCGCAGGCCCGGACCCTGTTCGGGCGGGCGCTGGAGTGGGCGATCGAAGGCGACGACCGGGAGATGGCCGCCACCGTCGTCTCGTATCAGGGGCATGTGGCGTGGCTGACCGGACAGATCCCCCAGTCGCTGGGTCTGGCCGCCGCCGCCCTCCGCGACCCCCTCGTCTACCCGGGGCAGCGGGCCTACGACGCGTATGCTGCCGCCCGCGCCCACGCCGTCCTCGGCGACCTGCCAGCCGCCCAACACATGCTTGATCTTGGTGAGGTTCTGGCCGGGCAGGCCGAGTCGTGGCCCGGCCCGTTGCCGCCGTGGCAGTACTACCGGGCGCCCTGGTTCTGGACGTTGGAACGCGGTCTGGTGTGGCTGCACATGTCCCGCCACCAGCCCGGCCACGCCCACGCGGCGGTCGCCGAGTTGACGGCCGGCATCACCGCCATGCCGGCCGACCTGGCCGGCGCCGACTGGGCCGGCGAGTACCTGGTCCAGTTGGCCGCCGCCCACCGCCACGCCGGCCAGCTCGAGCAGGCCCGTGCGGTGCTTGACCGGGCCAGGCGCATCGTCGCCGACACCCGGTCCGAACGGGTCCGCGGGTTGGTGGCGGCGCAGGAACGCCGGCTGACGGCCATCCGCTGATCCGTCCGTTCGCTGCTGGCGCGGCGAACAGCGACAGACTCCCGTACCCCTAGAAGCCCGCCGTCCCCTGGAGCCAGTGCAGCCAGAGGGCGGAGGAAACCGTGGTCGGAGAGCGCGAGCGGGACAACACCGGCAGTTGGCGGCCGGGGCCGGACTTACTGCGGCGTCGGCTCGTCGCGGGTAGGTGGCTGAAGCGCTTCCAGCGCCTTGTCCCGCTCCGGGCCGGGTGGCCCGTACGCCTCGGTGAGCATCTCCTCGCGGAGCCTTGCCACGTCGTCGGCGAGGATGTGCCGGTCGCGCCGGTCGGTCGGCAGCCGCATCGAGCGCAGACGGCCTCGGTCGGCGAGACGACGGATTGTCTGGTCGCTGACCTTGACGGGCCACATCTGCTGCACAGCTTCGCCGACTGTGAGCCATGTTCCGTCGCCGACCACGCCCTGCCTTTCCCAACCGCCGAACCTACCCAAGTTGACCAATGGTGGCAGAAGTCGATCCATGAACGCGATAGGCCGGCGGGTTACGGTGCGCCATGAATCCCACAGTCAAGCTACCTGAGCTACCTAACCTTCCATCAATCTGCCACACTGTCCGCATGCCCGTACAGCGGACAGCGGACACCGCGGACACCCCGACGCCGGACACCCCCATCCGGCGCCGGGGCCGCGCGGACACCCTGCGGTACATCCCACCCGTCGCCGCGCTGGGGACAGCGTTCATCCTCCAGATCGCGTTGATCACGGACACCGTCGGCACACGTCTGGCGGACAGGTGGCCGGACACCCAACCGGTCACCTGGTACATGCTGGCCGGAGTGCTCGGCCTGCTGGCCGCCTGCTGTGTCGAAGGCGGCGCCGCGTACCTGATGGACCTGTACGACAAACACCTCCTCGCCGGGGACAGCGTCTGGCTCCTGCGGCTGTCGATGGTGGTGTACGTCGCCGGCTCCGGCGCCGCAGTGCACTGGTGGGCCGGACAGCGGGACCTGCCCGAGGTGGTGTCGTGGCTGCTGGCCGGCATGTCCGCCAGCGCCTTGTTCCTGTGGTCCCGTGGGTCGAGGTGGGCGCAGCGCGACGCCATGCGTGCCGCAGGTCAACTGGACCCGGCGATGCCCCGCTTCTCGGTCGCCGCGAAAGCGCTGCATCCGATCCGTTGGCTGGTCACGGTACGTCTGATCGCGTGGAACCCGGTCGCGACCGTCGCCGACGCGCGGGCCGTGTACGACCGCTGGCGGGACGTACGGTCCGGCCGGCTGGCCCGCACTGAGGAGTACGTGGCGGCCCTCATCGAGGCTGCCCAGGTCAACCTTGCTGCGGACCGGGCTGCGGCCGAGGCCGAGTTGGCGGACACCCGGGCAGCTGTCCGCGTCGAGATGGACACGCTGTTGCGGGAGGCGCAGGTGTCCGCCGAGCGCCTCCTGTCCGCTGCCCGCGCCGACGCTGACCGCATCCGAGCCGAGGTGTCCGCCGAGCAGGCTGCTGCGGCGGGTGTCCGGGCCGAGGCGGACAGGGTGCTGGCGGACACCCGGCAACGGGCCGCGAACCTGTCCGCCCGATCGGCGCCGGACAGGCGTGGCCCTGTCCGGCTGGTGGCGTCCGGCAACGGACAGCGGACAGCCGAGGAGCCGACCGTCGAGGCGCTGGCGGACACCCTCGACCGGCTGTTCCCGGACACCCTGCCGGGCCGGCCCAGCGCGCTGGCTGCGCTCCGGCAGGCCCACGGCCGGTGCTCGACCGACCGGGCAAAGGCCGCCAAGGAACTGCTCGCCGAGCGGCGCGGCGCGGCCCGGACATCTGACAGCGACGACGACCAGGAGGGGGTCGCATGACCCAGACAGCGCAGGCCACGCGTCCCGTACGTCCATCCACCAGCGTCACGAGGCAACGCGGTGATGTCGCTGTGTTGCTGGTCGGACTCGGCATCGCCGCAGCGGTTGCGGCGCTGATGTTCGGCTGCAGTTTCGCCGTCGGGTTCGCCTGATGGCCGGCGTAGCGGTAGCGGCCCCCGGGCCGGCCAGCACCGCCCAGGGCCGGTTTTCCGGCCTGCATGAGGGGCTCCGCTACCTGCTACCGGGCCGCGTTTCCGCAGGTCAGCGGGTAGCGGGGCTGGTAGCGGCACCGCTACCCGTAGCAGGTCCTCCGCTACCGATTCGCGACTCCAAGAAAGGCTAGGACATGCCTGTTCGTCGATTCCCGATTCGCATGATCACGGTTGGGCTGGTCACCGCAACGGCCGGGTGGACCGTAACCGATCATGCACGCATCGGGTGGGCGATCGCCGGGCTCGGCGCCACCATTGTGATCGCCGCGCTCTGGCGTCGTCTCCGCCGCCAGCAGAGCGGGACCGGACATATCGGCCGGTGGGAGCGGCGTAGCCGCCGGCACGCCGGCACCGCGTCGTGGTGGGACATCTTCACCACCTCGTCGGCGTGGGCGATGCGCCGCAAGGCCACCGTGTTGCGCCCATCCCTGCGTGACATGTCGCGGTGGCGGCGTCGACGCGCTCCGGTGCTGTCGTACGCCACCCCGCTGTGCCGGGCCGGTGTGCAGCGGGTGTGGACGTCGTGCGAGGAGTCGACCCTGCGGGTCGGGACCCCCGGCACCGGCAAGACAGCCGAGTTGGCGTGCCGGGTCATCGACGCGCCCGGCGGCGTTGTGGTGACCTCCACGGCGGCGGACCTGTACGAGTTGACCGCCCCGTTGCGCCGCCGCTGCGGGGCCGTGCAGGTGTTCAACCCGGGCGGCATCGGTGGTATCCCGTCCACGCTGCGCTGGTCGCCGCTGACCGGATGCGCCGACCCGGCGGTCGCCGTCCGCCGCGCCGTCGACCTGATGGGCCCGGGCACCGGCAGCGCCGAGGGCGAACGGTGGGACATACAGGGCCGCCGTGTCCTGGCCGTGCTGTTGCACGCCGCCGCGCTCGGCGGGTACCGGGTCGCCGACGTCGCAGCGTGGGTGGCGAACCCGGACGCCAACCGGCAACTGATCCTGGACGCGTTGCTCGAATCGCCGCAGGCGGCGGAGATGTGCCGGGCCGCCGCGCAGACCATCACCATGACCACCCGGACCCGTGACGGGGTGATGCTGGCTATCGTGCCCGCGGTGGCGTGGGTGACCCAGCCGACCGCCGCCGCGTGCGGCGATCCCGATCCCCGGCAGCCGCAGTTTTCGATCGGCGAGTTGACCGGCCTGGCCGGCAGCCTGTACCTGCTCGGCGACGACGACGGCACGATGGCGCCGCTGGTCGGGGCGCTGGTGGCGGAGATCGCCCAGCAGGCCCGCACGGTCGCGGCGGTCCGGCCTGGTGGCCGGCTCGACCCGGCGTTGACGTTCTGCCTGGACGAGATCGCGCTGGTTTGCCCGACACCGCTGGACCGGTGGATGGCCGAGCTGCGGAAACGGTCCATCGTGATCCACGCCGCCTGTCAGGGGCTGGGCCAGTTGCGGCAGCGGTGGGGCGACAACGGCGCCTCGATGATCCTCAACTCGGCGGCGGCGGTGCTCGTGTTCGGCGGCTGTAAGGACGCCTCCGACCTTGCCGCGTTCGGGCAGCTGGCCGGCGAACGGGACGAGCCGGTCGTGACTCACGACCCGGACGGCAAGGTCATGTCTTCGACCATTCGTCGGGTGCCGGTCATCCCGCCGGCGATGCTCGCCGGGCTGGGCAACCATCGCGCGCTGCTGGTCCGCCGCGGCATGCCTGTCACGTTGGTCTGGACGCCGGTCGCCTGGCGGCGCCGCGATGTGCGCCGCCGCGCCAAGGTCGAGACCCGCACTGCCCGGGCGGTGGCCCGCGCCCTGACTCGGGCTGCCCGCGCGGTTGCCCGCCGCGGCCGACCGCAGCCCAGCCCTGTCACCGAACCCGTCCACCCGTAGACCCCCCGCAAGGAAGGCCACCACCATGAGCAGCGCCTACACCGACGACCCCCGCGTGGTCGACAACAGCGACGGAACGTTCACCCTCCCCAACCCCGGCGACCACCAGGGCGACTGGCAGATCATGCCCGCCACGTCCGGCGGCTACGTCGTCCGCAACGACGACCACACAGTCACCTGCGAGGGAGACAGGTACAACCAGCGGGCCAAGCTGTTCGACACCGCCGATGAAGCCATCGGCTGGTTGGCCGGCGAACCCGTGACGTCCCAGGCCACCGACGAGCCGTCCGGAGATCGCGCCGATGCTCCCGCGCCGGACGGCGTGGAGACATTCATGGACGCCTGGTCCGACGCCTTCACGGAAGCCGATGCCGATGGTCGGGGAGACGAACTGTTCGGCAGGGTCGTCGACTCGATGCTGGGCGGCCATCACGAACGCACCTCTGACGCGGCCGACACCGACGACGCGGACGGGATGTGACCGCCGTGAATGACGATGGACGCCGGTACGCGCTGACCGGGCCGCGGGGCGTGAGTACGTTCCTGGACAACCTCAGCCCTGACGCCGATCACCACACGATCACCGTGTACGGCTCCGCCGATCTGGCCCGCCGGATGGCCGAGGCGCACGAGCGGGGCGTGTCCGTGGCCTTCCAGGACGTCACCGACAGCGACGACGACACGGATGGGGCGTGAAGCCATGAGCAAGACCGAAGACATCGAGTTCGAGATCAAATCCGCGTTGGGCGGTGGACCTATGACCCTCGCCGCGCTGGAGGAGGGCGGTCGGTTCGGCTGGCTGGACGACCGCCGCTGGCTTGGCGCCGCCGTCCACAACATGTTGCGCGACGGCCAGGTTGTGACACCCGACTGCGACCCGGGCCACAACCACGACGGTGCCTGCAGGATCGCGGAGGCGGGAGCCCATGATGCCGCCCTGAACGCGGACGGCGACAGCGACGACCAAGACGACGCAGACGGGATGTGACTGCTATGACCTACTTCGGAAGTGACCTTCTTGCCGTGGCCGACCGGATCGAGGCTGGCGCTAAAACGCTCCGGTACGAGGCCGAAAACGCGGCCGAGGTCCTGGCCGGCCGGGCGGGCGGCGACCGGGTAGACCCGACCGAGTGGGCGGCCCAGAAGACCAGCGCAGCCGACGCGGCGGAGAAGTACGCGGCTGGACTGCGGCAAGCTAGCGAGATGGCCGGCCGGGTCTCGGACCGCCGGTATGCCGAGGCAGAGAGGGTCGCCAGGGCGGCCGAGTGCGGCGGGATCTTGATCGATACGACGCGGCTCACCGAGTCGGCTATCGAGCACAGTCTGCCCGGCGAAGAGGGGATGCGTCGGGCGCTCCGGGCCCACCAGGACGCCGAGGACACCGCGGTCCGGGCCTCCGGCCAGTTCCAGCACGTCGCCGAGACGATCAACGGCGTGGAACAGGTGCCGTACTGGCAGCTCGGCGCCCGAAACACCAACCAGGTGACCCGGGTCGACACAGACGCTGCTGGAGCGGTGGCCGAGTCGGCCAGCGACGACGACTGCGATGAGGCGTGACCTGGGATGGCATCCACTGGAGAGATGACCGCAGCCGCGCTGGAGTGGGTTGGCGCCGGTAAGGCCGGGCCGGTACCCGACGCGTTGGCCGACTTGACCGCCGCCGAGTTGGCCGCGGTGACCCGGGCCGCGGCCGAGACGAAGAACGCCATCCGGCATGCGGCGGCCCGCGCGCAACGAATCTACGAGGACAGCGACGGCTTCTGATCCCGCCCGGGGCGCGGCCTTACGGCCTCGACAACCCGGCCGCGCCCCGGCCCTCCCATCAACAAGGAGAACATCAGGATGGCAGGCCCCCACGAGATCGGCTCGGGTACGTCGCAGGCCGGTGCGCAGATCATCCAACTGCGACCGGGCACCGGCGACGCCGAAACCGTGACCGTCATCGCCGGGGAAATCGGCGGGCCAGTCGACGAGGTCGACGAACGGGCCACCGTGTACGGCAAGGTCACAGGTTCGGCGCAGGCCGACCGGCAGCCGATCGTGCCGGCGTGGGCGCGTAACAGCCAACAGCGTCGCCAGGTGGTCGCCGACGCGGCGCGGCTGGTCGGCTACCAGGCGGGCTACCACACCACGCGGTCGCCGAAGTACACGGCGAAGATCTTGTGGTGGGCGCCGATTGGTGTGTTCGTCGGCCTGTGGCGGATCGGCAGGTGGGTGTTCGACTCCGAAGGCCGCCCGATCCGGCACAACGCGGTCTCCCGCAACGACGTCGAGGGCTACCTGAAGCTGTCCCGGCAGCGTGATCAGCGCATCCGCGCCCGGCTGCTGGTTGCCGTACCCGCCGCGGTCCTGCTGACGGTCGGCATCGTGCTGCTGACGCTCCTCGCACCATGGTGGATCAAGTGGTTGGTTCTTGCTGCGGCCCTGCCGCCGCTGGCGGTGCTGGGCCGGCCCGTCGACAAGCCAATCGTTGACCGGACAGTTACGCTGCCACGCTTCACCCGGCTCACCGCAGAGCAGGTCCGCACAGCGTTGATCGCTATCAGTGTCGGAATCAAAGATCCGGTCGACGTGTCGTTTCCGCCGCCCGGTATCCACCGCGACGGGCCCGGCTGGCTTGCCCGGGTCGACCTGAAGGCCGGCGTCACCGCAGTGAAGGTCATGGAGCGGCGGGAGGAGTTGTCGTCTGCGCTGCGGCTGCCGGTGGATCAGGTGTGGCCGGAGAGCGGCCCGGACCACGCCGGCCAACTCGACCTGTGGGTCGGGTACAAGCCGGCCTCGCAGATGGGCCGGCCCCGCTGGGAGCTGGTGTCGCCGGTCGCCCGGGCCAGCGTGTTTGACCCGATCCCGTTCGCCACCGACCACCGGCTCCGGCCAGTGTCCACCACCCTGTTCCAGCGCAACTACCTCATCGGTGGGCAGCCGGGCTCCGGCAAGACGTTCGCGGGTCGCGCGCTCGGCCTCGGCGCCCTGTTGGACCCGACGGCCGAACTCTGGCTGGCGGCGTTCAAGCCGAGCGAGGACTTCTACGACCTGTCGCCTTTCTGCAGCCGCTACCTGTGCGGTGTCGACGACGCCACGATGCAGGACGCCGAGCAGATGGTCGCCGACGGGCTGCACGAGGTCCGGCGGCGGCAGGCGCTGCTCGGCAAACTCAAGCGTGAGGGCCTGATCACCGAGGGCCGCACCAACCCTGATCTGGCCGGGCAGGGCATCGGCCTGCACCCACTGATTCTGATCTTCGACGAGGTTCACGAGTTGTTCCTCGAGTCGAAACTCGCCATCGCCGACATGATCCGGCTGATCAAGCAGGGCCGCTCAGCGTTCGTCACCGTCGTCCTGATCACCCAGGTGGCGAGCAAGGACAGCGTCCCACCGGAGATCACCCGGTGCGTGTCCTCCCGCTGGTGCCTGTCGGTCAGCGACCACGTCGCCAACGACCAGATCATGGGCACCGGGGCGTACAAGCGTGGCCAGACGGGCACCGTCTACCGGCCGCGGGTCGACGCCGGCTGGGGCGTCACCAGCGGTATGAGCGACGACTTCGACGGGCCGGCCTGCGCCTACTACCCAAACGACGACGAGTTGGCCATCCTGCTGGACCGTATCCGTACCGTCCGGTCGGGGGTCACCTTCCCCTCGACGCAGAGCGCGCCCCCGCGCGATGTCCTCGCCGACGTCCGGGGTGTCTTCTACGCCGGCGAAGCCTGGGTCTCCTGGCAGGCGCTGGCCGGGCGGCTGGCCGAGTACCTGCCCGAGCACTACGCCGACCTGACGCCGGAGATCATCTCCGCGCAGGTCCGCACCTTCAACGTGAACTCCACCAACGGCAAGCAGGGCACGCAGGTTCTCAAGGGCGCCAAGCTCGCCGAGTTGATGCAGGCGATCGAGCGCCGCCAGATCGGGGCCCCCCGGTGACCGCCCTCGGCCCGCTGGCCGAGGCGGCGGGGAACCCGGCAGTCGGCCGCACGCTGCTCGGCTTCATCGTGCTGGCCCTGGCCGTCGGGTACCTGGCGGCGAGCACGTTCTGGCCGTACGCCAACTGCGGGAAGTGCGGCGGCGGCGGCCGGTTCCGGTCCCCGTCCGGTAAGGCGTGGCGGTCCTGCCGGCGATGCAAGGGCACCGGCTTCCGGCTTCGGATCGGCCGGCGGGTGTGGAACCACTACCGCCACGCAACCAAGGACAGCAACCGATGATCCCGACTAGTTCCGAGAGGACGACCGTGAAACTGCTCCGTACCTTCATCAACACGGTGACGTACCGCACCGATCTCACCGACCGCCGGGACGCGTTGACCGTCGAGCAGCTGCCGCGCGGACGGCAGCGGTTCGGGCACCCGGACATGCCTGCGTGGGCGGACGCCCGCCGGCGCCGGACCGTGCTCAACGGTCTCGACGCGGCCGACGCGGCGATGCTCGACCAGGCCACCTGGGATCTGCTCATGGACGTCGCCTCGCAGATCGACCGCGAACGCGCGGCGGCGTCCAGGTCGTCGTGGACAGCCCCGGCCGAGCGTCGACCGGCGGCGCGTAAGGAGATCGTTTACGGGTCGGTCGAGGCAGCCTGATCTTGACTGATAATTCCGGTTATCATGCCTCGCCGGGCGTGCTGGCGGTGCTGGCCGAGCGCCCGGTCGACGAGCTCGTCCAGTCCGTCGCCGCGCTGCCGCTGCCGCTGCCGGCCGAGGGTGTCGGCGACCGGTGGAACCTACGCACCTCGACGGTCGCGTGGCTGCGCTCGAGGAAAAGCCGGCACACCCGAGTCGCCTACTTCCGCGACCTGGCCGACTGGCTCGGCTGGTGCGAGGCCACCGGGCTCGACCCACGCGCCGCCCGCCGCGGCGACGTCGACATGTATGCCGCGGGTCGGGGCGAGGACTTGGCGCCGACGTCGCTGGCGCGGCGGCTGTCGGCCATCTCCAGTTGGTACCGGTACCTCGTCTCCAATGACGTCGCCGCGACCAACCCGCTCGCCAACGTGGACCGGCCGACAGTCGACCGCGACCACTCCTCAACGGTCGCGCTGTCGGCGCCCGAGGTCACGCTGTTCATGCGCGCCGCCCGCGAGTTGACCGGCCGGACTGCGGCCCGGGACGCGGCGCTGCTCGGCGTGCTCGCGGAGCTGGGCGTGCGGGTGAACGAGGCGCTGTCCCTGGACCTCGAGCACCTGCGGCACAACCGTGGCCACCGTACGGCCGTCATGACCGGGAAGGGCGGCCGGACGCGGGAGTTACCGATCGCGGCGCCGCTCGGCCGGGACCTGGACCGGTGGCTGGCCGCCAGGGGTGACTGGCCCGGGCCGGTGTTCGTCACCGCGACCGGGCGCCGGGTCGGCCAGCCGGCAGCGTTCCGGCTGGTGCGGCGGGTAGCCGGACTCGCCGGGCTACCCGCCGCCGATCTGTTGTCGCCGCATGGACTGCGGCACACTGCGATCACCGAGGCACTTAACGCTGGCGGCGAGTTGCGCGATGTTCAGGACATGGCCGGGCACGCGGACCCGCGGACCACCCGCCGGTACGACCGCTCTCGCGGGTCGCTCGACCGGTCGCCGGCGTACCTGATCGCCGGGTTGTTCGCTCACGACACCGGCCCGGAGGAAGCATCATGAGGTCGTGTGTGGTGTCCGGCCGACGACAGTATGTCCATTCGGACACCACACCGGCCCAGCTGCTGCCACCCTGTGCCGGGTGAGCGACGAACAGCCGACCATCCCGATCCGGCAATGGCCGCCGGTCGTGCCCGGACCATCCGCCTACCCCCCGCCCCCGCACCCGCCCGCACAGGCGACGCCGCCGCGCAGACGGATGTCGACCGGCCGGAAAGTTGCGCTGGCCGTCCTCGGTGTCGCCGTACTGTGCGTATGCAGCACCGGTGTGGCGGCGCTGGTGGCCCCCGACGATCCGGAAACCCCGGCCCCGGTGGTGGCCACCGAAACCACCGCGGCGGCAGCCACGACAGCAGCGGTCGCGCCGCCGCCCATCTCGACGTCGGCCGCCCCGGCGACGACACGGCCCCGGGCGACGGCGACAAGCCGGCGCCCGTCACCGGCCCGCACCTCAACCCGGGCGGCGAACTGTCACCCGTCGTACCCGACGGTGTGTATCCCGCCGCCGCCACCGGACCTGGACTGCGGCGACATCAGCTACCGCAGGTTCCGGGTGGTGGGGACGGACCCGCACGGGTTCGACAACGACAGCGACGGGATCGGCTGCGAATCCTGACCTACCGGCGGGCGGACAGTCCGGTGACCTCATGCCGGCACCACCGGACCGCCCGACCAGGATCGGCTATGCGGATGCTGCCGAATCGGCAGCAACTGGCAGATCGTTAGCGGGTTACTCGTCGCGGCCGAACGCCTGGTCGCGTGCGCGGCGCAGCACCCGGATCAGCTCGTTGATCAGATGCCGGTCCAGGTCCACCCACTGGCCGTCCCAGATGCCCTCCGGCTCCGCCGGCACCATGTCCTTGTCGACTGCCACCGGCTCGCTGTTGGATCCCAGCTTGGTCGTGGCAACCTGCACATACATATCGCGGGACCAGCCGACCTCGATCCGCACGGTCGGCTTGCTGAGTTCCTCGTCCTTCCACGAGCCGTCGTCCTGCAGGACGACGGCTCGGCCGGACCACTTCGTAGATCGTTTCTCGTGGCATCTCGCCGTCTCCCCATCACGGGCTGGTGCGCCGCTAAACCCCGGGCGCGTGGGGTACCCGGCATCACGCCGGGGACGTTTCAGGACCCGTAGTCGATGGCCACGAGCCGGCCGGCCAGGTAGCCGAAACTGTCGGTCTTCCACTCGACCGGCACCCGGTAGTCGTCGTGCTCGACGAACGCCTCGTACTCGTCCTGCGTGAGCGGCTGCCGCAGCGGACGGCAGCGGGGCATCACCAGAAGCCAGCCACCGGGCGTCGACCAGCGCACCGGGCACAGTTGCGGCCAGCCGGTCCGGGCGAACTGGCGTTCCTGCATGTTCGCGAGCAGCCCGGCCAGGAACAGCCGCCAGCTGGTCGGCCTCGGCATCTTGATGGCGTGCCGGCGGGTGAGCAGCACGGTACGGGTGGCGCCCTGCCGGACGATCACCTTGACACCTCGCCGTTGTGGAGTTGCAGCGCCGCCCGGTATGTGTCGCGGGTTTCTCCGTGGACGGACACGGCGGCGACTACGGACGCCCAGGTGGCGGCATCGAGGATGACGGCGCCGGTGGTGCAGCGGACCTCGACGGCGGCGCCGACACGGCGGAAATGCCAGCCGTCGCGGGTGTGGAAACCGGGCCGCGCTGTTGCGGTTTGGGTCACGGCTTCCAGCCCTTCATCCAGGCCAGGGCACGCTTGTCGATGGTCAGCCCGTCCTCGGTGGCGGTCACGCCCGGAAAGCGGCGTTCGTAACTGGCGGCGAGCAGTCCCGCCTCACGCTCGAGGGCGGCCAGCCACTCGTCGTCGGTGAAAACACCCTTCGCCCGCAGCAGGGCAGTGAACGCAGTGACCTCTGCGCGGAGCAGGATCGTCAGTTCGCGGTGGTCGCGGACGGCGTCGCCTTCGGGGTCGCCCTTGGGGCGGGTGCCGAGCTGCCAGCCGGTGAACAGAACCCGCCACTTGGTGAGGATGTTGAGCGCCCTGTTGGTGCGCTCGCGCTGTGTGGCCATCACGTCCCGACCTTGGGATCGAGCGTCGGCGACTGGCGCTCCGGGTTGGCCGGATCGACCCAATGGAACTCGCCGCGCTCTCCGACCGGCCGGTGCTGCCCGCAGTGCTTGCAGTACGTCCCGACATAGAACGACGGGTCCCGGGCGTACGTCTCCGCGAGCTCCAGGCCCATGGTGGTGATCTTCCCGCATGTCGTGTGCCAGTACGACCGACGGACCGGGCGCACGAAGCCCTTCGCGCGTTCCTCCTCGGACAGCACCAGGTAGACGTCGGCCTGTTCGCGGTACGGCGCGTCGGCCGGGTCAACGCCCCGGGTCAGCCGCGGATCGTGGGGGTCGCTGGTGATGCTCACTGCGGCCCGACCAGTTTCGGTTTGGCCTCCGACTGGGAGTTGTCGACCGCCTTCAACGTGTCCTGCCCAAGCGAGGCGGCGGAGCCGAGCGCGATACCGGCCAACACCTGCGACGCGAAATTCAGCGGCCCGAGGGTGGTGTCACCGAACCGGATCCCGTCAGCCCACACGGTGTTCGCGGCGAGCGTGACCACGCCGACACCTGCGGCCCACACCACGAGTTGGGTGATGACGCCGTTCCAGTCGCCGCCGCGGGCGTACCGAAGCAGGTCGACGATCTTCTTGACGGTGGCGAGCAGGACGACGATCGGTACGAACTCCATAGCCCCTCCTCGTAGGGTGCTGGGGTCGCCGCATCTATGAGCTGACGGGCGGTATAACCCGGGGTTAGCATCCGCCGACTTCGATCGGACGCGGCCAGTGCCAGGTGCCGCCCTGCCGGACGCCGTCGTCGCCCGACGCGCGGGGACGGCCCCGCGCGTCGGGTACGTCAAAGGTTCGCCGAGGCCGGTGATGACCGCAGCCCGGCACGTCTTCGGATATTCGCCGCCGGGGGTGCCGAAGCTGAGGTAGTGGACGATCCGGCCGACGGATGGCGTCATCGGGCTGCTCCGATCTGGTGGTGGGGGTGGTTGGGCCCGGCCCTGGTGCCCCCGCGCCGGGGCCGGGCCCAACCGAACGGCCCGCCCGGAGTGGCGGTTCCAGCGGGCCGAGACAAGGGGGTGATGTCGGTGGATGCCTGTAGGGTGTTGCCCCCCCTTGACCGGGTCGAACGGGTGTTCGATAGTCGGGGAGTGGGGGACGTGATCGCGCACTGGTGGAACCGGCAGTGGGGCACCTGGCGGATGGACGTCCACGTCGAACACGACGCCGGCCGGTGGACCGTCGCGATCCGGGAAGGCGCCGACTACACCGGCCGCTGGACGTACGACAGCGAACAGGACGCCTACCGGGCCGCCGAACACCTCCTCGCCACCGGCGACACCTCTTGGTTCGACATCACCACCGCCTACCTGCGCAGCATGTAGGCGGCGTCCCACAGGTTGTGCACAACCTGTGGGAAGTTGGCGTGTCGGACTGGACAAAACCGCCAACCACCTGCTTGTGGATCTAGCATGCGGTAAAGCCACCAGTGAAGGGCCGGACAGTGTGGCTGCACCAGCAGTAGACGAACTCGGCGGGGCCGTCCGCGACGCGGTCCTCGGCTGGATGAGCCGCGGCGCCTGCAAAGGCACCGACCGGGACCGGTTCTTCCCCGGCTCCGACTGGTACCCCGGGCAGAAGTGGACCGGCGCCGACGTCGACCCGACGGTTGAGGCGATGTGCGCCCGCTGCGACGTGCGGGAGCAATGCCTGCGCTGGGCGCTGGAGTTCCCCGAGGAACACGGGTACTGGGCGGGCACCACCCCGAAAGACCGGGAGAAGCTGCGCCGCGGCACCTTCCGCAAAGGCTGCCCGCTGTGCGGCGACCCGGCCGTGTTCACCGACGCCGGCCGGCAGGTGTGCCTGTCCTGCGGCATGTCGTGGCGGCTGCGGAGGACACCCATGGCCGGCTACGCCCTCGCAAACGCCGACGCAGCGGCCTGACGCTGCAGCCGGTAGGCCTGCTCCCACACCTCGAGCCACCGCCACGCGTTCCCCTCGATGGTCAGGGTGCGGGCGATGTCGCGGCCGTGGGCGGACATGTCCTGCCGCATCTGCCCGTCGCCGGCGAGCCGGGTCAGCGTCCGGTACCAGTCCTTCGGCCGTTCGGCGAGCAGCCCCACCTCGTGTTCGCGGTGCAGCCGGGTGTACTCCTCCCGCGGTGACGCCACCCACGGCACACCAACCGCGGACATCTCGGCACATTTCAACCAACTCTTAGCCGAGTTGAACACGGTGTCCGCCAGCGGCGCGATCCCGACCCCGAGCTTCGCCAACTCGTGCGGCCACCGGCCGATCGGGACCGGGCCGGTCGCGTCCGGGTCGGCGTCCAAACCGAGCGCCTGCCGGGCACCCTCGGCCGGGCCGACAATCCGGAACCTGCCGCCGCCGCGGACCAGCCGGGCCACCGCCGGCCCCACCTGCTGCAGGTCGTCCGGGTGGGAGAACACCGCCCCACCCCAACCCACCAGGTCCGAATCCTCGCGGGGAATGTCCAGATAGGACTCCGGGACGCAGTTGCGCAGCACCCGGCCACGACCGTGCGGGGCGTACCGGGCCAGCAGCGCATCGGTAGAGACGGTGACCATCGTCGCGTCCCGGCAGGCGTCCTCGGTGTGCCGCCACATGTGGTTCGTCGGAGTCTTCGGGTGCAGGTTGGCGTACGCCGGGTTCGCCGGGTGGATGTGCGCCAGGTCATCGTCGATGTCGACCACCACCGCGACACCCTTGCCGCGGATCATCGGGATCGCCTGGGCCAGGGGACGCCACGTGACCCGCTGCATGACGATCACGTCGCAGTCGGGGACGCGGACACCGGTGATCCGCCCGAACGCGTCGGTGAGCCCGCCGATCTGGTACTGCGGGCGGTGCCGGTCCTTCGGCATCACCACGGTGATGTCGTGGCCCTGCGCGGCCAGGGCGCGGGCCGGCCAAATCAGACGGCAGCTAGTAGAACCCGCAGCCGGTGGCGTCAGCGGCGTAGACGAGGGTTCTCACGGGGCATCACCCGTCATGTCCCAGCGGCACCTTCCGATCCGGCGGCCCTGCCATAGAGGTCGCCGAATCGTCTCAACGGTGACAACGAGTTAGATCACGGTGGATGAAATTCAGACCCTCGGCTCGACTACCTCACGCAGATATGCGCCAGGGTCAGCCCAGTGCGATACCAGCGGTGTCGCGTGTGCCCGGTAGTAACGGTCCTCCTCCGTGGGTGTCGCCGAGTTTTCGTACCACGTCAGGTGCCGGGCAACGTACGGCTTCCCGGTGCGTAGCGACGGGTTAAGCGCGAATCGGGGGTTCTCGTCCAGCGACCGGTACAGCGCCAGCGTGGTGTCCACCGACGCGTTGTAGACCTGGTCGCTGATCTCCCACTCCCACCACTGTTGTTCCCATGTCTTGACCTGGGCAGCGTGCTCGTAATGCTCGGGGAGATCGTCGACCCTTAGTCCAAGGCCGGCCTTAACCCAGCCAGGCCGGACATCTAACAGCCGTCCCAGATAGCTGACCCAGTCGTTGGGGCAGTCGTCGTCGGGGACAACATCCGGGTCTGTGACCACGTACCGCCGCAAGCCGACGATGTCACGCAGGCTGGGCCACGTCCAAAGGTCGCGGGGGTGCGCGTTGTCCCGCTGGTGAACAGGAACGTCAACGGCTGCAAGCCACTCGCGTGCCGGAGCGTAGGTCGTGCCATGGTCGACGATATGGACTTCAAGGCCGGCGCGTTTCAGGGCAGCAACACACTGCTGCGCATAACTCACCCGATCCCGAAAAATCACGATGGCGGGAGTACTCACAGAGGCACACTACTGGCTGGCCGGCCGTTAGGCGTTTACGACCGCGACCCGACCGCAAGCCTGGGGATGTGGTAGATCACCAGCGGGTCGGGTCGCCGAACGTGTTGCCGGGCCGGCCCGGTGCGCCAGGCCCCGGCTGGTGCCACACCCAACTCCGCACGGGCAGGTGTTCGAACCGGGCTCCGGCGTCCAGCATCGCCAGATAGAACCCCCAGTCGTCGTAGCCGGATCCGGCCGGGCGCCGGAACCCGCCCACCTTGCGGGCCAGGTCGGTGCGCGCTAGTGACGTCACCGGAATGTACGAGCGTTCGCGCAGCAGGTCGGGGTCGAACAGCTGCCCGAACCGGCCCCACTCCTCCCGGTCGGACAGGATCTGGCCCTGCGGCCCGACGGCGGTGCAGCCGGAGTACACCACGTCGGCGCCGGTGGCTTCCGCGCAGCCGACAAGCTCGGCGAGGTGGTTGATTTCCAGGGCGTCGTCGTCGTCCAAGAACGCGGCCCACCGGGTGCGGGCCATGCCCAACGCCCGGGTGCGGGTGGCCGCCGACCCTTCCCGTCCGTGGTCGAACACGACCGCGACCGACTGCGGCAGCACGGTCTGCACGGTCACTGACTCCAACGCCCGGTGCAGTTCGTGGCGGCGGGGCGGGATGTGCGGGACCACCACAGTGACGTCGGCCTGCGCTGCCTGCCCGGCCCACTTCGACGCCCGGCCGGAGGTGTTCTTCCCGTCCACCGTGTAGTGCCAGGTGATTTCGCCGGTGCCGGCGAACTTCGCGTCGGCCTCGACGCAACGGAGGGTGAAAAGCCAGTCCTCGTATGAGGCTGTAGGCGGCGCCTCGGGATGGTTGGTGAACCCGACCGCTTGGGCGAGTTCGCGGCGCACCATCACCGTCATGGTGGTGTGGTGCTCCTGCCCACGGACCATCTGCCGACCCCGGTGTCCCGGGAACGGATTGTTGCCGGCGAACCACGAGTACACGTAGTCGGCGCCGGCTGACTCCGCCAGGTCGGTGAGGACCTGGATGTGGTTGGGGTACCACCAGTCGTCGGAGTCGAGGAACGCCACCCAGTCCGTGTCGGCCATGTCCAGCGCCCGCTGCCGGGTGGCTGCCGCCCCTTCGTGGGTGGCGTCGACGGCGATGGCGATCGCGTCGACCGGCCGATGCTGGTTGAGGACCGAGTCGACGGCCCGGCGCAGCGACCCGTCCCGCAGCCTCGGCAGGTGCGCCGGGATGACCGCGGTGACGGTGCTCACCGCGACATCCTGCGCCACCGCCGGATCGAGGCCAGCGGCCACGACCCGACATGCACGTCCGCCATCCAACTGTGACCGGTGTTGTAGTGCCGGTTCCACACGTGCAGCACGCCGTCCCGGACGTGGATGTCGTCGCCGTCGGCGTGCTCGACCGTCCCGTCCAGGTGGGTAACCTCCACCCGCTCCATCATGTGGTGCCTCGTACCGCGCTGATCGCGCACTGCCACACCGGTGCTCGTTCGGCGACCGGCCATTCGGCGGGCACCTCACCGATGCCCAGGTGGACGATGTCGGCCCAGCCGGCGTCGGCCAACAGCCCGGCGATCAGCTCCGGGGACTGCTCCCAGTAGTGGTGGTCGCCGTGCCAGCGCCCGGCGCCGTGCCGCAACTGGTCCATGGTGATACCCGCGAGGGTGCCGGCTTCGGCCATCTGCTGGGCGCGGGCCAGGTCCGCCCCCACCACCATGATCTGCCCGGCGGGGGTCATCAACGGCAGCAGCCGGGCCAGCAGGTCAGCACACGCGTCCAGCGGCAGGTGTTCCAGGACGTGCCCGGCGTACACGTGGCTGACCGAACCGGGCGGCCAGGGCAGCGGACCGAGCAGGTCCACGGCGGTGTCTTTGCGGTGCGGGCATTCGACCCGGTCCACATTGATCCAGCCGCCGGTCGCGTACCTGTCCCCGGCGCCGAGGTTCAATCGCACGGCTTCACCTCCTCCTCCTGGTCCTCGCGCTGTACGAACAGCGCCACGAACAGCCCGTCCAACGCCAGCCCGGCGCAGGCCCGGCCCAGCGTCTCCACCACCTTCGGCACGTCGGCGTCGCAGCTGCAGGTGACCCGCGCGCTGACCACCACCGGCTGCGTCACGGACGTCACCAGTCCCGGACCGGCTGGATAATCTTGGCTGCCCAGTCGGCGGCGCGGATGTACGGGTCGTCCGCCAGCACGTCGGATGCATGCTCGGCCAGCCAGTCGGCGACCGCATCGAGCGCGACCGCCATCCGATGCCGGTCCCAGTCCGGGCCGGTTTCCGGTTTGAAACCACAGACGCAGGTTGCGGTGTCGGCGAAGACGTGCGCCGTCTGGGCGTTGAGGGCGACCTCTACGGGATCGGCGGCCATCACAACACGACCGTTCGCATACCTATCGCCACACATCCTAGGTTGATATGCACAAGCCAGCCTCACTCAAAACATCACGCCGGCACATTAGATACGCGGCAGCGGCGATCAGCCGATCGGGATTGTCATCGAACCGGCTAATACCTGTATTGCAGTCGTTGCAAAGAGGCCCACGGATGCAATTACCACAACTCCGGTAACCAGGGCAACAGGAATGGTCGTGATCGACCGACAGGCGAGACTTGCCTTTGGCTCCCGAGGATGTGGCGCTGCAGATTGCACACTGTCCGTCATAGCGCGCCAGCAATTCAAGGTATGCGTCCACCGTCAGACCGACCCTCCAAGCCACGCCTAGAAGCGAGACTCGCTCAGAGTTGGCTTTTTGCCAGGCCCGGTTCTGGGCCAAGAGGCGTTCCTTGTTGGCTAGGTAGTAGACACGCCGCTGGGCCTTGATGTGCTCCTTGTTTTTGGCCCGCCATTCCGCATGCTTGATACTGGCGTCCTCTCGGTGCCTGTGATGACGGTCTCTCATGCGCTGCAGGCGGCAGGGCGAACACTCCCCTCGGAAATACTCTCTATCGCCTCTTCGAATGCGCTCGAAATTCGTCATGGGCCTTGACTCGCCGCACTTCGTGCAAGCCTTTGTCTCGTATGCAGGACTCATTGAATAATCATAACAGTAATGGCGCAGGGATGGGCACAATCCACCGCCCGCCAGTCGCGGTGAAGTCGAGGTTGTTACGCACGATGGCCGGCAGGTAGTTCCATGCCAGCAGCAGGAACGTGTCGGCCTTCCCGACGACCGGGTCATCCGGGGCGACGATCTGCAGCCCGGTGCCGGGGATGTACCGGCCCTGCTTCGCCGCCGTGGTGTCGACCACAAACTCCAGCGCCCTGCGGTCGATGCCGCAGAAGTTCAGCAGGGTGGTCGCCTTCGCCGGGGCGCCGTATCCGGCTACCGTCCGCCCGGCCGACTTCTCCGCGTCGAGGAGGTCCCACAGCCGGGTGCGGATCCGTTCGGCGCGGCCCTGCATACCCTCGTAGGTGCCGGGCCGGACAAGCCACCGTTCCCAACCGTGGATGACGTGGACGCGGGAGTTCGGGCCGCGGCCGTCCTTGGCCAGCGTGACGCGCAGCGATCCGCCTTGCCGGTCGGTGAGTTGCGCGTCGACCACGTCCATCCCCCACCGCCGGGCGGCCTGTTCCAGGGCGCCGAGAGAGAAAAAGTTGCGGTGCTCGTGGTACACCAGGTCGAACGCGTTGTTGACCAGCAGGTCTGGCAGGTACTGCACCTCCACCATGGCGACGCCGTCGGCGGCGAGGAGCAACCCGATGGCGGCGAGCATGTCGGCGACGTCGGCGACGTGCGCCAATACGTGGTTGGCGATGACCAGCCCGGCAGGACCACAGTCCTCCCGCATCTCCCGGGCCCGTTCCAGGGTGAATGGCCGCGGGTCGACGGTCAGTCCACGCTCCTGCGCGGCCCGCGCCGGCCCGGTCGCCGGGTCGACGCCGATGGACTGGCACCCGGCCGCGGCGAAGTGGCGCAGCAGGTCCCCGTCGTTGCAGCCGACCTCCACCGTCAGCCGGCGGGCCAACTCCCCGTAGGCGGTGAGGACGTCCTCGGCGTAACGCCGGTGGTACGCCGAGCAGGGCTCGCTGGCCGACGTGTAGAACGAGTAGCCGTCACCGAACAGCAGGCTGTGGTCGACGACTTCGAGTAGCTGCACCAGTTGGCACCACTCGCACACCGCCACCTGCAGCGGGTACGTGACGTACGGGTCGTCGGGGCCGGCGGTGTACGCGTCGGCGATCGGCGACGAACCCAGGTCCAGGAACTGCCGCAGGTTGCCGCTGCCGCAACTGCTGCAGGTGGTCCGCTTCACGATCTGCCCCCGAAATCTGCTGTGTCAAACGCGGATGTGAGCATGGCCCCCCAGTGGGGCAGCGGCGTCAGCCCGGCTACCAGCCGACGGCGGGCGAGCACCGTGTACCTGCCCTGCGGCGCCGCCCGCCGGTACTGGCTGCCGGGGATCGGCTTCACCCGGGCCGGGTCGTGGCCGGCGAGCCGGAACACGGCCTGCGCCCACCCGAACCAGCTCGTCTCACCGGCTGCGGTGGCGTGGTACACCCCGGCCGGGGTGCCTGCGGCGGCGGCGTCGGCCAGCCGGATCAGCAGTCTGGCCAGGGCCGGATACCAGGTCGGCTGCCCCCACTGGTCTGCCACCACATCGACGGTGTCGTGTTCCTGCGCGAGTCGCAGCATGGTGGTCACGAAGTTGCGGCCATGCCCGGTGTACGGCCATGCGGTACGCACGATGTAGCCGCGGTCGGGTAGCAGCCTGCGGATGGCCTGCTCTCCCACGAGTTTGCTGCGGCCGTACGCGTTGACCGGGCCGGTCGGCGCGTCCTCGGCGTAAGGTTCCAGGCTGTCGCCGGCGAAAACGGCGTTGGTGGACACGTGCAGCAGGGCCGCGCCGGCCGCAGCGCACGCGCGGGCAAGATTGGCCGGGCCTGCGCCGTTGACTGCGGTGGCCAGCCCCTCCTGGGTTTCGGCTGCGTCGACATCGGTCCAGCCGGCCGCGTTGATGACAACGTCGTGCCCGTAGACGGCGTCAGCGACTCGGGCCGGGTCGGTGATGTCCAGCGTCGCCCGGTCTGCGGCGGTGACCTGTGCGGTGGGATGCTCGGCCAGAGCCTGGATCAGGTCCCGGCCGAGCATCCCACCAGCCCCCGTGATCAGAAACCTCATCCGCGGTACGCCTGCTCCCACAGGCCGATGTTCCGGTCGATCGTGTAGCGGCGGGCCTTCTCTCGGGCGGCGGTGGACATCGGCGCCCGCACTGTGGCGTCAGACAACGCGACCAGGTGCTCCACCCACTCGGTGTCGTTGTGCACGAGCAGGCCGTTGCCGGGTTCCACCCAGTCCAGGTATTGGCCGCAGGCCTGCGCCACGATCGGGATGCCGCGGCAGGCGTACTCCAACGCTTTGGTGTGTGACCGGGTCCGGGATCCGTGCAACGCCGTGTTCAGCGGCGCCACCCCGATGTCCAGATCCAGGGCGGCCAGATACTGGGGCAGCGGCTGCAGGCCGGTGACCCGCAGCCGGTTCCCGAACGCGCCGCGGGTGTAGTCGGCGCCGAACGTGTGGAAGCCGGCGTGCGGCATCCGGCGGGCGTACTCGGCCAGATGTTCGGGCAGTCCCTGCCAGTCCTGGCCGTGGAACGGGGAACCGCCCCAGCCGACGGTCAGCCGGTCGGCGCGGGTACGCAGCGGCAGGCAGATCCAGGCCGGGTCGGCGCAGATCGGCAACACCACCACCCGCGGGTTGATGTCGGCGGCGATACGCTCGGCGGCGGCGGGCACGCAGCAGGTGACCAGGTCGGCGGCGGCCATGTTTGCACGGGTGTCCGCAGCCAGCGGCGCGTAGATCGAGTAGGGGATTTCGTTTTCGGGGTCCAGGTTGGTGAGGTCGTCGTCGGCGTCGTACACGGTGTAGACGTCCGGGTCGGCGCACAGCTTCAGCCAGTCCGGCTGCGGCCCGGCCAGCCGCTGCCCGACGACCACGTCGTAGTCGCCGATGTCCGGGCCGGGCGCCCCCCATTGGCAGTCCCAGCCAGCGCGCTTATTCAGCTCGGTCAGCGGCAGCCGCACCCGGTATTCGAAGCAGGCGTCCGTGGACGACAGCCACGCGAACACCCGCCTCACCACGGGTTGGACCCCCAGATCTCAGCGAACCGGGCCCGGTCTCGGCCAGCCTGGTCGGCGAGGACACCGACGGTGGTCGAGTTGGCGCAGGTGTTGACCGTCGCATAGCCGGGGATGATCAGAACCCCGCCGCCGAGGCGGGCGCGGATGTCCCAGTCAGAGTCGAACCACCACCAGCGCATCGACTCGTCGGACCGCAGTCCGGCCTCGCCGCGGGTGACGAACGCGTGCGGGGTCATCCGGCCCATCAGGTCCCGGTCCGGTGTCGTCTTCAACACCGGTGCTTTCAGCCGGCCGTGGCTGTCGGAGCAGCCGACCACCGCGGGCCCGGCACGCATCGCCGCCGACACGGCGTCCCACCAGCCGGCCGGGACGGTCGCGTCGTCGTTGAGGACCGCCACATCCCACTCGGCGTATCCGGCTTCCTGCGCCAGTTTCGCCGCATGGTCCAGGCCGACGTTCCACAGCCGGGACAGGTTCGGCGGCTGCTCCCCGTCTGTGAGGATGACCAGCCGGGCCGCGGGGTCGGCCATCACCAGCCGGTAGCTGTCGACGGGAGGGTCGGAGGCGTTGTCCACGACGATGACGGTGCCTACCTGCCATGCCAGGCAGGTGATGCAGGCGGCGAGTTGGACGGGCCGGTTGTGGGTGGGGATCACCGCGTAGCGGTGGCCGAAGGTCACATCGGGGATAGTCACACCGGAACGCCTACGATCGGCGACGGTCGATCAGTTCGGAAACAAACCCCGTCGCATGTCGGATGCCCACCCGAACACACCGAGGGGGGAAACTACGTCACGACTCACCTGTCGTGATCTCCGGTGCCCACACGTCGGCGATGTGTTCGGGCCCGACGTACCGCCGACAGGAGCACCCGACCTCAACCTGATAGTCACCCTTTTCCGACGACCACCGGTCGTCCACACCGCGCCAGTGGCAGCGTCCGCCCTCACGGTCGTGGTAGGCCAGCCCATGCTCACAGGAACACATCGGCTCGACCCGCTTCGGTTGCGGCGGGCGACGATGAGCTCGACCCGCAAGGTAGCCCACCACAAGCAGGCCGGCTCCTATCAGGAGACCAAGCGGGTCCATCACATCTCCTCGGTGCGCTCTTGTCCGCTCATCGGAACGGCGTCCATTCAAGTTGGCCATTGCTGACGCGAACATGACCGGTGGTCGGGCGGGCCGCCGCGTACTTCAGCGCAGCCGAGTGGCGCCAGAACGCCCGCTCAACGGTCCGGAACGGCCGGGTCGGGACCCCGGCCACCACGCCGAGCTCGGTCACCCGGACCACCATCCAGCGCAGGAACGGACGGGTCACCTCCCAGTGCTCTTGTTCGCTCACCGGTCCACCTCGTCCTGGCGGTCACGCCACTCCTGGTACGCCTCAAGCGAGGTCATCGTGCCTTTGGATTCCAGGTTCACGCCGGCCCTGATGGTGCTGTGGTGGTCACTTAGGGCGCATGACGCGTGCCACAGGCAGACCATCTGCCCGTTGATGACCGTGAGGAGGTCCAGTTCGTCAGGGTCGGCGTCGGGGTGGGGTCGCACGTACAGGCAGACCGAGCAGCTCCACTTGATCCGCTCGTCGCGCTCTTGTCCGCTCACCGGTCCTCCTTACGCTTCGGCCGGTCGCGTCGGACCCGGGTCGACGGGTCGGCGACGGTGCGTTCGATCTGCGCAACCAGGTCGGCTCGGTCAGGCGAGTACATCGGCAACGCCTGCTTGATGGCCTGGCCCAGCTCGACGGCTT
>Ga0075420_100000048_pt1 | contig 65933 bp, 109 predicted proteins | sample SoiMetdeltSBSDD4_FD_75296 | JGI IMG/M metagenome (GOLD analysis project Ga0075420, IMG submission 75296) | Bulk soil microbial communities from a Populus tree surrounding site in Tennessee, USA - Soil MetaG P. deltoides SBSDD4 | ecosystem: Environmental > Terrestrial > Soil > Tree plantation...
GGGCGGCCACCCGCATAGGGGGGAAAGGAACAGAGAGGACCCAAAGTCTCTTTTTAAATGCGTCCCAGAAGCCCATAGAAGCCCGTACAGTGCCCTTAGTGCACATGCCAGCTACCCCCATAGCTTGATACACTAACGCCTGTGTGTGGGCGTGTATGGGGCGTATGTGCGATGTGTGTATATATCAGACTGTGCCTAAAGGGGTATGTGTGTGGTGCACGGGTGGATGAGTACATACCGGGTACGTATGGGGTACGGGGTATGCATGGGGTCAGGGGTGCGTGTGCACCCTGCCCCTACATGGTGTGGTGTGTGGCCCTGCCCCTATCCCCACATGAAGAGGGCTATAAAGGTGATGACGAGTAAGACGGCCGACGCCCTATGCCACCACCACAGCACAGCATGGGTACGTGCACGACGTGCCATATGTTCGTACATAACCATGGGTATGTTGCCGTGGTGTGTGGGGTGCGGGGTATCATGCAGCCCAAGCTCGTGTAGCTGTGTATCATCGAGCTGTGCAAGCGCATCCTGCAATGATGTGGCCGGGGCATGGGGTGCCACGGGGATACGGCGGGATGTGAAGCGCATGCCCACCACGTTGCCCTTGCCTTCAAGCGCTTCCGAGAAGGGCACGTCTGCCCCTATCGGCTTGCCATCGGCGTATATGGTCACATTGCTATCAGCGGGTAGCTTGTACACGTTAAGCGTGCCCTTGGGCTGTGTGCCCGCCGTGCCACCCGTTGGTGTGGTATCCGGGGCAGGCTTCATCAGCTTAGGGAAGATCGGGGCCATGGGGATTTCCTTTCGGGAGAAGGATGCAATCGGGGCCATCGACATCAAGCCCTTCGCTTACGGCAAGTTGCTGCATTGGGCACAGCTCGCCCCACTTCACGCTAACGCCATGGATATCACAGGTTACGGGATCGCTATCCTTGGGCGTGTATGTTCCACCATCGGCAAGCTTAATCTTCATCTATTTGCCCACCACAACAGGCGCACCCTTGGGCACGCACCTGTAATCAACGCGATGGCCCCAAAGGGGGTCTATCTTGAACATAACTTCAAGCCCCGAAGCACGGCACATTGCAACGTTCTGCTCGTGCAGGGCATCGCGATCACAGCCAGCTAACGCAAGGCCGATGAATGCAGCAAGAATGATAAAGCGCACGATGGCTATTCCTCTTCTTCCTTGAAGCCAATCACCATAGCGCCCGTTGGGGCCATGTTAACCTCTATCACGTCTTCTAGATCGCCTAGCATCTCGATGGCTAGAAACAGCTCTTCGATGTCGTTGATTGCGGCAGCTAACAGGGCGCGTGCGGCAACCAATTTATAGCTTGTGCTTGGCTTTTCAGCCTTAAGCGCATTAGCGGCTTCGCGCCATTGATCGCGGTTATGGCGCATTAGGTGTCTTTCATCTTGGCCGTGATCATCTTGCAGCATGCCCGATATCCAAGGCATAATTCCTTCGCCTTAATATCGTTGCCATCGGATGGCCACATCAAGCCGCCTTCCGGATATGTTTCCATGCATAGCAAGGCAAGGGCCACACGCACGGTCATTGCCTCACCATTGGAAAGGCGCTTGCCGTTGATGATGATTTCCGGCTCATCGCCTAATGCCATTATTCGCCGCCTTCCTTGGGGTTAAGGCGACGCTGCAATTCATCGCTTGCGTATGAACTGACGCGGCTTAATACGCCCTTGCTACAGCGGTCCATGGCTATGCGGTTTGCACCACCCGTTGCGCTATGGGCAATGGCATGCGCTATTGATGCGATCACACGCCCAAGCATCGCCTCAGCCACGGTTTGGTCTTCAAAAAGAAGCTCGTTAAGGATGCGCTGCTCTGTAACTTCGATGTCCTCTTTGCGCATGGCTAAATCCTTACCTCGTTGAACGCATCTGCGGGGAGCGTGAATGTCTCGTATTCGACGGTTGGCAGTGAAACTTCCCCAAGCGCTTCATTGGCCAGCTTGCGGCCCTTCTCGCTTAGCCGGTAGAAGCGCCTACGGGGCTGTGTGATCGGGGCAACCTGGATTTCCCAATGCGCCACAACCAAGCGCGCCTTGGGGCCGCGCCAGCGGCGAAGGATAGGGTAAACCGTGCCTGTGGGAAGGCCGGTTAACCGCACGATATCCGCGCCGCAAATCTTGTTGCTTTGGAGAAGGCACTTCAGCACCTTGAGCGAGGCGAAGGTAAGGCTAAGCTTCATGTGGCCTGCTTTCTAGCGCTTTGGCATAGCGATGAAACGCACCGTCAACTTCCATCTGGGTATCATATGGGCCGTGCCTGTGTGCCCATGTTTCGTCCCAGAAATACCACTTGCCGTCTTCCTTATCCCTGTGAACAGGATTGGGCGGGGCGATAGGCTTGGCCAGTTCGATCTTAAACAGGCTAAGGCACATTTCAGCCTGAGCATGGCTTCCATATGGGCCGCCTAGATAAGCGCCCTCTCTAAACCACCAAAAGCCAGCGGCACGATAAGGTTTAGACATTGGCCTGCTTTCTAACCTTGTTCGCAAGGTTCCGCAAAAGCCTATATGATCCTGCCTTGCCGCGTGGCGTGATGCCGATAGCGGCCAGCTTATCGCGAATGCTATCCAGTGCAGCCGTGGTCTCGATGCATTCGACAATGTGTTTCCATTCCGCAAGGCTTAGCCGCACGGCCTGACCGTGCCGTGCGTGCGCTGTATCCGTTGCGGGATTATCCGTAAGCGCGGATTTTCTCATGATCACTTGCCCCTTGTGGGTATGTAAGAGCCTACAGGATCGATATCAGACGAAGGAATGTAGGCCGGAAACATCTGCTCCTTAATGCGATAGCGCAAACGCATCAGATAGGCTGAGACATCGCTATCGGCCTGGATATTGGCGCTTGATTTGATTGCGCCTAACACATGCTCCCATTCTTCCTGCGAGAGCGTGATATCCATGGTTCTGCATTGTGCAGCGGCATGGCCGCGTATCTGGTCTGGTTTTCTCCACCCTATGCGCGTGGGATCATCCATTGCCTTGGATTTCGGCCTGTATTCTTCCCGCCCCGTGCACGCTGGCCAAAAGTACTCCCAGCCCCAAAAATAGGCCGCTACAAGGCCACGCCCCACCATGACCAGGGCAAGGGCGCACACGATCAGAAACAGGGCTGTGGCGAAAGCCGCAAGATCATTTCCCATCGTGAATGCACTTTCCGCCAAAGCCGATGGCATTGCGCACAAAAACCCCGCCGCTTTCGTTGCATTCCAGGTCTTTCAAAAACCTGCCCATTGAAAATGTCAGCATCACCACAACGAACAGGGCAAGTAAGATGCTGACTACCAATTCAAGGCCGTTCATCCCAGCTCCTTCCACCAATCTAAACGACGTATATCCGGCGCATCTGGCATATGCACCTTGCCGCGTATTCTTTCGGGGCCGCCGTATGCATTGTCATCGCAATGGCTGCATAGATTGCATTGCCCCATATCATCGATCACACCAGGGCAGGGCTGTGGCCCCGCCTGTTGCTTTGGCTTGCGGTTGACGTAGATGTAGACAAACCATGCTGCGAACGCTGGTACGATGATGGAGAGCAGCGGCATAAGCTGCCAATGCATGGGAATTCCTTTCGACGGTGCGATGTTATCCCCTAACGCGCAACCCAAGTCGCACAGCCAGGGCCGTGTCTATCTCGGCAACAATACGGTCGCGAATGGCGATGGCCTCGCGCACATCATCTATGCCGCTTAGTTGCTGGATGAACTTGGGCGAACTTTCGGTGACGCCATGCGTGTTGATGTGCAGCCATTTAAGGCGGTTTGCGATCACGGTTGCAACCACATCGCCTAGCAGGCTTTCATAATGGCCATCTTCCGAGATCGCGCCCACGGCCCTATCATGGCGCATCTGGCGAGAACGGCCGTTGTCTTCGCTTTCCCGTTCGGCATCCACTGTGCCTAGCAAGCTCATCCCATGCGCCTTTCGATAAGCGCCGCGATGATGCAGCACATCAGCCCCACCACAAGCGCAATGATGCCAAACGTGAGAATGATCACGAACGGGGCTATCAGCACTGCGATAAACCACCACCACGAAATCACGCCAACCACGCCAAGGATTAAGCACACAACAAGGATAAACAGCCAGGGCATTAATTGTCCTCCCAGGGGATAACACAACGAGCGTTTGTATTGATGTCTTTGCAGTTCTTCATCTCGCGAACGCACACGAATTCGCGCTTGGTTTCGGGCACGGGCCGAACTGTGCCCCCGCTTGCTTCGCACCTGTTGCGTTCAAGCTTGGCCCTTTGATCGTCCTGCTTATCCTTGGACCACACCAGGAACCAAACAAAGCCGATGATGCATGAAATGCCAACCAACCAAGCCAGGATTGTGAGCGCAATTACCCTAGCCGTATCGTGCGAGATGATCACGCCAAGCATCACGCCAACGCATAGCGTTGCCACATCCCAGATATGTTGATCAACAAACGCTTGGGCCGCGTTCATATTTTGCTATCCTCCCTTAGCGCGGGCAGGCATACAAAGCCCCGCCCTCCTTCCACTTCGAGAACCATTCCGCCGCCCACGCGGCAGGCTTGGCGCGCATCAATCGCGCGTTGATCATTCCACGCGGTTAATAGCGCAATGGCCACGCCAAGCATTATTAACATAATGGCCATGCCAGGGCTTGGTCCGCTCATGCTTCCTCCTAATGGGTAATCGTAACGTCCCATTCCATAATGATTTCGCCATTCTGGAAATCATGCGTGTCAGCCTGTGTGTTGCCATAGCTGAAAGTAAGCTTGCTGCCCCACAATTCAGGCGTGAGCAGCGAATGCGAGCCGCCGTAAAGCAGTGACGCATTTCCAGGGCGAAGAGGTGTCCAATTCTTCAAGTCCTGGCTGTGATAATAGATAATGCTGTGCAGCGTCCCATCATTCGCCACAAGCCGGTATCCCGTACCAGGGGAAGGAACGGCGCTTACGTGCAAATTGAGCGCGGTGAACGGCTTGCCTGTTTCCGTGTTGATGCAAAACTCATTGGGCGAAATGATCGTCCACCCGTTCTGATCAAGCTTCTGAAACTGCGCAAGGCCGTCTTTGTTCATCGAGAAGACGCGGATATGATCACCCATCTGCAAGGCCGAGGGTGCCCAGCTATCCAGCGCAATTTCCCGATGGCCAAACCACGAAGCGCCGTTGTTTGTGCTGTGGGCGAAGTACAGATTGTTATTCGCGATCATATCGCTAAGCTTGGTCCACTTATCAGCCAAAGCTGTGCAATACATATACGTCCACGTTTCGCGCCCTTCGCCATTGGGCTTAACGAAAGTGGGGTCATTGAAGTGGAACGAGCCGGGGTTATTCAGCCAATTGATGCGGCCAATACCACCCGTGAGAGCGTTATAGTAATAGAGCTTATCCGGCCCGCGCTCAGATGCTTTGGACCATCCACCCACCACTGTGCCGAAGGGCGCGCGGGTGAATGAGTAGATGTGATAAAACCGCCCCGGAAGGCAACGCATTGAGTTTACAACAAATGAAGGCATGTAACCTCACATGGGCACCCTACGGGGTGCCCGTTATGTTTTCAGCTTGCGCGCTTCTTCGATGCCCTGGTTGAGCCACTGGCATGGCACAATGCCCGCCTTCCCATCGGCCTGCATGTGAGCATATTCCGTGTTCTCGATTGTGATCATGGGTATTGGTTCCGGCTGCGTTGGCTTCAGGGCCGGGGCCTTGGGCGCATCCTGCACAACCACCTGGATAACCGCCCCAACAATCCCTAGCCTGTGCGCCAAACGAAGGCTACGGGGCTTGTTTTCCATTTCCACGTTCAACGGGCAATCGGTGAAATCTTCGCGGTTTGTGCGCCTTCCCAAGCGCTTCTCAAGGCATCCTATGCACAGCATGCCCGCGCCATCGTTTTCCGGAACAGCTTCAAGCCATACCCGGCTGTGCACCATGTAATATTCCCATGTGCGCAGCGTATCGGCCCCGCAATCGATGCACAGGAAGTTGGCGTCCCCATCACACGATGTCATCAAGCCTGCCTATGTATGATGTTTGAGTAAGGATCACGCTGTGACCCGTTTCTGTGGCGTGCCGCCGTGCCCAACGGCGCACGCGCCCTGTATCCTGATGCGTGTAATACTTGGGCGAGCGCGCTTCACATATGCGGCAGCACGCAACACAGAATGTTGTTGCCTCCCAGGTTCTATTCCGCCCCTTCGTCTTCAGAAGCTGCGATGTCTCGCTCGTTAAATTCGATTTCATTGCGGAATGGCCAACCTGAGAATTTCGGCAGCTTCACAAAGGCGATAACAACGGGGCTTCCGTTGTCGTTCTCGATCACCACGCCGTTGATGTGTTGATGAGCGTTGGCTGTGGTTACAACGGCATCAAGGCGACGCAATGCGCTAATAACCTCGCCCTTTTGTACCTTCGTAAGTTCACCCCAATTCAGCACGCGGGCAACGTAGCTCATGCGGCGGCTTCCCCAAGGTAGCGTGGCGCACCACGGGTAAGTATCCAATGGCCGCGATACGCGCCATTCTTGGGCATGCCGTAGACGCTGGCTTTGTACTCGATTAGGGCTTGAAGCGTCATCACATCAAGCGTAACCGGCTGAATACCGTTCTCAAGCTGCCTGATCACGTTTTGATGTCCATGCCACACAGAAGAATGGCATTTCTTGCCAAGGGATGCGGCAATCTGCGTCATTGAAAGGTTGGTAAGTTCGACGGCCAGAAAGTAGTAAATCTGACGCGGATGCGCCACAAGGTGCGCGCGCTCGCTTGAACAGAAGCGCTTGGCTGTGCAGCCCTGGAAATAATTCAGGACATTGAACTGTATCCAGCGCAAGCTTGGCGGGTCTTTGTGAACAGTGCGCGTGATGTGCACCCCGCCCTTTATCCGGCCCATTAGATCGCGTCTCCGGTTTCCGGGTTAACATCTGTGGGGCGGGGATCGCGGCTAACGCATGGGCCGCTGATGCGATCACCAGGACGCCACGCCGTGCCGCAATCGCAGCAACGCACGCCTTCCGTGGTGGGGAACACGCGCGGGTGGTTGCCCACGCGAACGGTTTGCACGCCTTCCACAATGTTAGAAGTGGTAATCATCTGTTGCGCTATCCTCCCAGGGTTTCCGGCCATCTTGGGTCAGCTCGTGCGTGTAATGCGCCAGCTTGTTGGCATAGTTGCGCCTGTCTTCGCCGCACGTGGCCCCATTGCCGTGGTCCATGCGCCAGATACCGCTTTCGGGGTTAAGCCCCGCGCGGTATTGGGTGCCATCTTGGCCATACACAAGCACCATGGAAACCAGCGTATCCCATTGCCGAAACAGGGCTATGATCGCGCCAATATCGGCTAGGTGTGCGTTTCGGGCCACAAACACGGTGCCCGTGCGTATCCTTACGCTATAGCTGATTTCGCATATGCCGCAACCCAACTCAGGTTGGTTGCGGAATTCGGCTAAAAGCGTCACTTTCGCTTGCCTTTCCTTGCGATGGGTTCCGGCTTGTGCACCAAGCACGCGCCGCAGTTCACCTCTCCCCAACCAATTGCTATCTTGTCAGGCGATTTCGGCCCTATCTTTTTCTCACACACAGGGCCGCTAATGCCGCGCTTGTGCACTGTGGCGGCTTTCTTGCCTGACATTGATGCAACTCCCTTCCCGTTTCGATTGCGGCGCTAACGGCTACTGCGAGGGCTAGCGCGGCGATTATCCCAATCAATGCCAGTAGGTTTTTCATGGGCCGCCTCATGTGCGAAGCCCCATTGCTTCGGCCCAATGCCGCTATCAACGCGCGACATTGTTGTGGCTTCGCCAATCTCGTTGATACAGGTTACAACCTGGACATCTGGATCAATCAAGCTGGCCAGTTCGATGGCCCCGCGCCAGCTTGCGGCCTCATCGCCATATAGCTGTATCGTGGCCATCTGCCGCTCTCCACAATAGGACAGCGCCACAATGTGCGCACAGACAAACTTGTTCCACATGCCCTGATGCATAAGCATTGCCCTTTAGCGCACGGGCGCAACCGCGCCGTGCGATTATGGTTTACGCGGTTAAGTCTGGATAGAAGGAAACCGTGCGGAACAAGACGCCAGCTTCGGCGAAGATATCCCGCGCATAATGGGAATTCCTTCCCCATCGTGGGTCTGGCGCTTTCATATCCCAAGACACAAACTCACGGATACCGGCCTGCACGATTGATGCGGCACATTGGTCGCACGGATAACCACCCCAAACCATGCATTGCAGATTGCGCGCGGCCATGTACATGGAACAGTTCAAGGTGGTGATGCCCATGCGCGCCGCCGTTGCAATCATGTTCTGCTCAGCGTGAACAATCATGCGGTACTTTATGGCACGGTTGTGAAGACGCCTTTCCGTATCATCCACGCCACGGGGCAGGCCGTTAAAGGAAAAGCCAAGCCCTTCCTTTCCAGGCCCTACCAGAACGCAGCCAACCTGCGTGGAAGGGTCTTTGCTCTCCCTTGCCACGCGGGTAGCCATGTCAAGGAACAGATAGTCCCAATGGGACGGCGGATCATGCAGCACTTGGCCAGCGGTATCCTAGAACCTGATTTGCAGGGTATTCCGCAACGGAAACCTTGTTGCTTTGGTTGCCGCCTAGAACCATGATTTTGCCGTCTTTGCCAGGGCCAACGTACAAGGCAACGTGGCCTTGCCAACCGCTTGGGCTTCCGCGCCAGAACACCACCACGGCCCCAAGACGGGGGATATCAAGCTTGCGGCCCCATGTAAGCCAGGACCGCGCGTTGGCCTTGCCCGTGCCTACGTGGCCAGCGCGTCCCATCCATTCATTGGCCTTGGCGCTACACCATGCGTCAACGCTATCATCCGTTGGCTTGTAGCCGGGCACATACTGCCAAGCGCGCATGATATCGGGGTTTGACTTGGAACCGGGAATTTCCGCAATCCCAAGGTCTTCCAGCGCGATATCATACCAGGGCGGGTTAACGCCCGTTACAGGGATGGAAGGCGGAGACGGTAACGGCTCCTGTTGGGGAGACGGTTCCGCTGGCTTGCGCGCGAAAAGCGCAATGAAGGATGCGATAAGTTCGAATAGTTTCCGCATGGCCTACCTCTTTTTAAGCGCGGCCTTGATCATTTCGGCCCGCCTTTGTGCGATCACGGCCCGCATAGCGTTAAGCCATGTCGTAAGCGGCCTTTCCACAAAATAGCTGCCAACCACGTGGGGCGAGCATTCCATGGCGAACTTGAAGTGGAGCCGGTTGCAGCGGGGCAGGAAGTGAACGCTGAAAATCATTCCGCCCGGCAAACCTTCGCCGCTATCGTAATCAGGAAACTGATCAAGGATGAGCTGACGTATCCGGCGCAACAACTCTATGCGGATGCTTGGGGATAGCAGCCTGTCTAAATCATCCCAGATGGTAGCGGCGGGAAAGGCTTTGGTTAAAGCTTCGGCTTCACCAAAGCCACGCGGCGGGGTGCGCCCTTGCTTTCTCATTCGGGTTTATCATAGGCCACGTCACCAACGCATAACTTGCCACGCGCCCAACCATAGCGCACCCAAACCTGTTTGCCCGTGCCGAGCGCGGCAATGCCGCAACGGCGTAGGGTCTGAATATGCACGAATGCATCAGGCATGCCGGGCACAACGATGAAGCCAAAGCCCTTAAGCCGGTTGAACCACTTGCATTCTCCCAGCTCCCAATCGGAAGTTGCTTCCACCGTGTTGCGCGGCGCGGCGTAGCTCTTCGGCTGTGGGGCCGGGGCTTCAACTGCCGTGCTCTCATCCACGTGGATGATTTCTGAGACGCGCAGTTGATCGCCCTTGAAGTAAAACGCCTTGGCCTGAACCGTTGCGCCTACGGGCAACGGCCAATCTTCGGCAACCGTATGGTGCACCATGGCGTCGCCTGCCGCTGTTGTGATGAAGCCGAAACCCTTTGCGGTGTCATAGAACTTCACGCGGCCAACTACGGAGAAGAACGGAATAACATTCCCGCTCATAATGGATACTAACCTCTACTAATGAGAGACCTCCAAACTACTGGAATTCCCAGTCTTTTGGCGTTGGCAATGCCTAACCGCATGCCCGCGCTTACGCCAAGGTCGTAATAAACTACAGACGCATCTGCACATCGATGCCATGCGAAGCCCGCTTCTATGCCTAGGCTTCTCTCGTCTGGCACTTCATCCCGCAGGATGCCGGGTTGCGTATAGATCGCGTGCGAAGCGTAAGGCGCTTCGCCGCGTAAAAGGCTGTCACGTAAACAAGCCCTTAGATAGGCCATGTTTGCGCGGCGATTTCCGCTGTACGGGCTCTCCAGGATGATAAGGCGCATTAAGCCACTCCCGTACCGCTGCACGCGCGGCGGCTTGCTGCGTTGGGAAGCGCGCAACCCGGCCGTTTTTGTCCATAAGAACCGTTTGCACGCCTAGCTCCAGATTGCGTGCCCGATACGGGGTTGAATTGGGGTCAGCAAGCACCACGAACACCTCTAGGCTACCGTGTCGCCAAACTTGCCCGCTAGGCCGGTTTACAGCCCTCCACAGCCGCTTATCAACTTTCATGGGGTGGTAGCACCCCAAACTTCAAACGCGGCTGTAGCGGCTTCTATTGGCGTTCTAAAGCGTATCGGCTTTTTACCATCCTTTGCCTTGAGATAGTATCCGATTTGCGGCCCAAGCGGGGCCGCATGGAAGGCAAGCCAGCCATTGGAAGCGCTTCGGCTTCTCTCGATACGCAAGGGGCCATGTTCGAAGCGCAAGCCATGTGCGCTCATGCGCAGCATGAAGCGCCTTCCCTTAACGGATATTTCTTCCACGCCTTGCCCTTTCTGCTCTATCCCCTTGAATTAAAAGGGAATTTCATCGTCTATCTCTTTGGCCGTGTCCGGGGCCGGATTGTTGCGGGGCCGCCTTCCATCAGCGCCACGCCCCGCCCTTTCGCCGCTGTTCTCGCTCTTGTAGGGGCCGCCGCGTTCACCACCGCCGCCGCGCGCTTCGCCCTGTGGCGGCTTATCCAAGAGCACAATCTGCCCCTTGAAGCCGGTTACAACCACTTCGGTTGAATAGCGCTCGTTGCCGTTCTGATCTTCCCACTTGCGCGTTTGCAAGGAACCCTCGATGTACACCTTGGAGCCCTTGGCGAGATAGTTTTCGCACACGCTGGCAATACCATCGCCCCAGACCACCACGGAAACCCACTCGGTTTTCTCGCGCCGTTCGCCTGTGTTCTTGTCTTTCCAGGTTTCGGAGCAAGCAAGCCGCATGTTCGCAACCTTGCCGCCCTGCGTCTGGCGCACCTCGGGGTCTGCCCCAAGGTTGCCAACCAAAATCACCTTGTTAACACTTCCAGCCATAGCCTTGCTATGAACCCCGTCAATCCTTACGCAAATACAGCTTGTGCTTTAGCTCGGAGATTTCTCCCTCAAGCCGGTTTATCGCCGCCGCCTGCCGCTCTTCGGTTTTGCGGCGGATTTCATCTAGCTGAACTTCAGTGCGCCTTGATTGCTCAATAAGCGGCGCGTTCACCTTGGCTGAATACCAATCAAGCCATTGGTTCACACCACCCGCTATGATGAGCGTTGATATGATTGCGCCCGCGATCTGACCCCACTTAACCGTACCCTCTCCGGCCTTGTCGGCCGTGCGGCTTACGTCTGTGATATCCTTTCGCAGTGCGGAAACGTCCGCGCGCACTTCTTCCACCACGCCTTCAAGCGCGTCAAAGCGGCTCTCCAGAAGCATGGTGTCAACGTTGCCGTTGTTCGGCTGACGCGCAGTGCGTCTCGCCGTGGCCATGTTGTCGTCTCCTATGGCAGCATTCTCGCCAGCTCATGAAGAACGCGCTGACCGATGCCCTGGACGCCCCTATGGAAAGCGGCCAAGCTTGCACCTTTCACCAATTCATCGGCAAGTCCAGGCCCCATCTGCTTAACGATGGGGAAGCGGGGCCGCCCGGCCCGCTTGAACACGTGGCCGCCTAGATAGACGTTATCGCCCGGCGCACCAAAAGCGCTTGGATATCTGGCTTGCGGCGTCTTGGCCAGAACGCCCCACGACATCTGTTTGGGCGAATAGTATTTCAGGGACATGGGGCCACCGCGCCCCACAATCTTAGCTTCGATGGCCGAGCCAGCTATGCGCGCCGGAACGAATTTCGTTGCCTTGGCGATGAAGCCGCGCGGGAAGCCGGTTTGCACAGCAAGCGCCCGCTTCACCGCAGTGAATGTTTTGCGCCCTTCGTGATTTACGGCGCGCACCATAACCACCTTGCCCTTACCAGCGCCAAGCGCCATTAGGGCGGCTGAATAGGTAGCCATAACGTGGTCAAGGGGCTGGATAACGATCATTGCCATGATGATCAGGCCCCAAATAACAGGAGCCCCGCCGCTGGCCATTACACCAGGGCGGGGCAGGGAGGGAGAACAATTACAACCGGCGCGGAACGCAAGACATCAGTCCGGCTGCAAAGGCTTGTAAGCTGCGATTTCGGATAGGGCCTAGCTGGGGGGATAGTTTCGGCCCCTTGGCTACAATTTCGCATCTTACCCTTTTTTATATAGCAAAATGCAGAAAGCGCCGCAACCCCATCGCAAGCCTGTGTTAACCATGACGTAGTGTTGTGACATAGGTTATGTCTAAAAAAAGCCCGGCTGAAGCCGGGCAGTTTGAGAAACCAAACATGAGAAATCAAAGAACGGCAACCTGCGAAGATTAGGTCACGTTCTGTTCTGCGTAGCGGTTACATGGCTATGCCCTCCAAAAGGTGCGGCCCATCAATCCCATAGCTGGCCGCCTGCCTTACAATCTTGTGCCTAGGATTTTTTCGTCTTCCTACGCCAATTATATTGCTTGGTTTTCCCCCGCGCCGCAACCCCACCGCAGTAGCAGGCTATAAGAGCATCAATGTTAAGCGGCCTTGTGGGAGAGCGTGTAAGCCTGTGATGCGCTTCGCAGAATGACCGCCCTGGTAACGTAGGGGCTCCGCAGCACAGGAAGCCAACCATTCCGATATCACATCCCAGATAGCTGCATTGGCCTTCCGAGATATTGAAAAGCGTTGGATGCTTCACGTCCATATAGCGCATCACATCAACGATTGGATGATCAACCGGCCGCGCCGCTTCCTTCGCCCTGTCTTGCCTGTCTTTCTTGTGTACCCTAACGTTTGAAGGGATAGAGCCGCGCTTGATGGCGCGGTCTATCTTCCCGATTATTGCATTCTTGGAAACGCACATGCCAAGGGCAAGAAGAGCTTCGCGGATTTCTCCAAATTCGTGATGCCGCATCCGCATGGCCTTGGCTACTTCAAAGTATGTGCGCCCGGTTGGTGACTTTGTGTCCCACATTACAGCTCTAGCGGAACCTCTCTTTCGTTCAATGCCGCCGCGATGGCATGAAGCGCACGCTTGCGATAGCGCTCGTTTGTATCCTTGGAGACCTTCAGCTTTTCCCTGCACATCTTCTCAACGCTTTGCGCCCGTGCGCGGCATTGCAGATAGAGCAGAAGGTGCTCGCGCTGTATGATGCACCCCACATGCTCCATAGGCCATGATATCGCAACGCCCGCCTTATCGATGTGGTGCGGGAAAACAATTCCGTTGTGATCAAAGATACGGCCTGCAAGGATTTCCAGAAGCTCCACATTCATGGCCCCGCCTAGCCGGTCAACTATCACCGTTGCGCGGATAAGCCGGGTTAGCACGTCGTTGGCTGTCCACTTTTCCTTCGCAAGGAGCACGGTGCGGTCCTGTATGGCTTCGATCTTATCGCCAAGCCGGGGCCGCTGTTTCGGGTTGCTAAGGCGTTGCGCGTACCGCTTCATTCGGCTTCCCCCTGGAAGCGGGGCCGCCGCTGGTAATCCTTGGGCTCCGGGGGAATGTTCGGTTGCCCGATCACGCACGAGGTTATCTCGCTTCCATGCGTGTTTATCCCAAGGTCAACTTCGTTCAGGACATAACGGTAACGCGCACCCACTTTGCCGTCCTTCTGTTTCTTCACCCACATTTCCCTAATGTCGCGCCCGTGCTGGTCATACATAACCTGCGGCTCTTCGCGCGATTTCTTCTCAGGCTTGGTCATCAAGATTTCGCAGATAAAGGCGTTCTCGAGATTGCCCTCTAAGCTGGTGTGGCCGCGTATCCGCGAGCCTTCTGCGTTTAGATGATGGATAAGCAGCACGGCGGCTCCAGTGCCTTCCTGTAGCTTGCGGCAACGGTCCAGGCATACCGAAACGTCGCGGCCGGAAATATCATCCGCCCCGGTTGTGGCCGTGGCGTAGGTGTCGATTACAATAAGCTCAAGTCTAATGCCTTGATTGGCCTGGAATTCATCGTCAAAGTTCTTACACTCTTCAATCAAGTCATTCAGGTCTTCTTCATCCCTGTAAAGATTGATGCGGGAAGGCAGCAGAACGAAGGGCAGGTCTTCGCGAACACCAAACGCCTTACGGTACGCGCGCAACCGTTGCTTGATGCCTACGCCGCCCTCTCCGGCTTGGTAGACAATCCCGCCGCGCAAAGCCTTGTGGCCCATGAAGCCGGTTCCGCGTGCGATGGACATGCACATATGCAGGGCGATGAAGCTCTTTCCGGTTTGCGTAGCCCCGGCCAAGACAGCGATTTCCTGCCGCGTTAAAATCTTGTCGATTAGCCATTCGTATTCTTGACCGCCCGGCTTCTCGATTTCGCCCCACCGCATGGCCTTAAAGCGGCTTTTGAAGCTCCGCTGTTTCATGGTGACGGATTGCTCCACGGCCAGCTCTAAAAGCTGGCCAGCGGTTCCGCCCGCCTCAATCCAATCTGTGGCGTCCCCCTTTTCGGGAAGCCCCGGTAAATCGAGAACGCGCACAGAGCGCGCGATGCCGGTTAGCTGGCGATCAACTAACCGCGCGTGTTTGTCTCCGGCCTGATCATTGTCCGGAAGGATCATCACGTCCGCATCAACAAACCACGGGCACAGCTCATCCGGCCACTTGCCCGCGCCCATCGGGTTGCACGTGGCGTTGATGCCTATCTGCCGCAGATTGTTTACATCCTTCTCGCCTTCCACGATGAAGACAAGGTTGCCGTCTTCAATCCCCTTGATCAGCTCTGGAAGCCGGTAAGGCACTTGCGTTACGCCTTCCAGGTTCATAATCCAACCGCCGCTCCCATCGGGGCGGCGCTGGCGAAAGGTTTTCTTTTTGATGCCGTCCACCATGCCTTCCAAACGTTGAGCCTGAAAAATCACGGTGCCCGTTTTGTCTGTGTAATCGTAAGTGGCAACCACCTTAAGGCTTGGGGCCGGGGCCGCCTTCTTCTTCGGCTTGCTATCTTCCCTTTCCACTTTGAACTCCCCAAGGCCAAGCTGTTCTGAAACAGCCTTGGCCGCTTCGCCCATGGCGCACCCGTTAAGGTAGGCGTATAGCGATATTACGTCTTTGCCCTTCACCCCTTCGCACGCGAAGTCAGCCCAAACGCCCGTTCTAAGGTTGATTGAGAAGCTTCCAGGCGTGCGATCCCCGCGAACGACGTTACGGGCAACCCACTCCTTGCCGCCCTTCTTCTGGCCATCTGGAAGCCAGGAAGACACAAGCGCCTCGATGTGCGCTTGTGCCTGTGCGATTAGCTGCGAGAACGCATTTGCAGCTTCTCTGCTCATACCAGCTTCCCAATCAATTCAGGCGGTATCGGGTATTTGGTTGCGGCAAACCAAAGCCCCGCCGCGTCGCTTTCGTTGTTGTTGCGGGGCTCCATTCCGAGATCACGGCACAGCCGAAGAACCATCTTCTTCGCCGCTGGACCCTTGATGTTACCCTTGCCCAGGACGTGCTTACGCCACGTCATCACCGCGATTTCTTCGATATGCCACACTCCAAGCTTATGGGCCGCGCCTTCCATAACGGCGGCTAAGCCCATCAACAGGCGGATTGTCCCAATGTTGGTGAAGCCCGTTTTAAAGTTCGGGTTTAGCGGGGTCTCCACAACTACGCGCACAATCGCCTCTTCTCGAATGGTTCTCGCAATCCAGCTCATGGCCGCAGAATAAATCGCGGGATGAGTTGCCCCGGCCGCCGCGAAACGCAAAGAACCAATGCGGGGCAACTGCCCCGGCTCTCCAATCGCGAAGCCTGTCTCGCTTGCCAAATCAAGGGCAAGGACGTTACGGCTTCCCATGGCTACAACAAGCCGTCCTGTTCTTCCGGTTCTGCGGCGGGCTTGGCCGCCGCGAAGGTTTCGAATTCCGCGAACAAATCGCCCTGCGCAAGCATGCCCAGCTTCGCGGCGTACTCAACCACGGCGCGAACACGCGCCTGTTGCTGCAAGGGCTCCAAAGGCAGCATGGCGCGCACGAATGCCAACGCCTTGGCGTCCAAAGCGAAATCGTCACGGCCTGCACGGATGATTGCAGAAGCTTCCTGACTGTAGCCCTTCGCCGCTTCCTTCTTCTCCTCTGCCCTTGAAAGTACGCGGCGAAGCTCTTCCGGTGAAATGCCATTGCCGTTAGCGGCGGGAGCCGCAACGGCCTTCTTCTTTCCACGTGCCATTAAATTGCCCCGTTGGGGTTGCATAGGTGCACAGCACGCGGCACACTTTGCGCACCAGGAAAGCTTAACCCATGGCACGGCGCACGCAACCCCATGTCACGAATGTGTGAGCGGGACGTTAATGGGGTTGCATCGATTTGCGAATTACCCTAGAGTTGTATAATACCAAGGGTGTTAGTAAAGGTTCTAAATCACTAAGCTAAGAGAAAGGGGGCTTACAGCCCCCCTTTCCTATCTTGCTATGTATCTAACATGTAGGCGTTTTATAAAAGGGCGGGACGCCTTTTCCCGAAATCGTTAACCCAAGTAATCTTTCCGGTTGCCAACCGCTAACCCGTCGCATTAAGGTTTCAGCCGCAAGACAGTTAAACGTAGCGTAAGGGAGTAGAGAACATGGAACGCGGTCTCTCATTGTCACAGCTTGCCCATAAGCTGGCCGAACAAGAGCGCGAGAAGCACGACTTTATTGCACCCACCAAGCTGGCCGCTATGTCCACGGATGCCACCCAAGTGGCAATCCTGGAAAACGTGGGAACAACCGAAGAAGAATACGGCAACCCATACGAAGTGGGCGAGCTTGCCCATGATCAGATTGCCGCCCGGCTTCAGATACCCACCAAGTTTTATCGCCGCATGCGGCAGGATCACCCCGAAATTCTGGCCGGAACGGTAAACCACCTTTGGCAGCATGAACCGGCCGAGGCCATGTTTCGCACGCTTGGTGGTCGCGTGCGCGCCGTGCTGTCGGATCGATATAACCGCATCGAGAACGGTGATATTGCCCGCGTAGTGCTTCCCGTTCTGATGGATAAGGCGAACGAGCTTCGCCCCATCGCTTGCGAAGTTACCGAAAAGCGCCTTTACATGCAGTTCGTTTCCGAGCGCGTTAAGGGCGACGTTAAGGTGGGCGACGCGGTGCAAGCTGGCGTAACCATCAGCAACAGCGAAACCGGCCACGGCGCGGTAAGTGTGCGCGCCATGGTTTGGCGGCTTTGGTGCAAGAATGGCGCGATTGCGCCCGATGGCAATTTCCGTGCGCACCACGTTGGCCGCCGCATCGGGGCTGACGAAGATTTGAACGATATCTTTGCGGATGATACGCGCCGCGCGGATGATACCGCGATCATGCTTAAGGTGCGCGACCACGTGAAAGCGGCCCTGGATGAAGTGCAATTTGGCAAGCGGCTGGATAAGCTGCGCGCCCTTACGGAAGGCCCCAAGCTGGCCGATCCTGTTGCAGCGGTTAAGGTGCTTTCTAAGAAGCTGGAATTCAGCGATGCGGAAGGCACGGATATCTTGCGCCAGCTTATCGAGGGGGCCGATATAACCCCGTATGGCGTGATGAATGCCGTTACCTTCCAGGCCCATGCAACGCCAAGCTTCGACCGTGCTATTGAATTCGAAGCGGCAGGCGGGAAGCTTCTCGAATTCTCCCGCGCAGATTGGAAGGAAATCACCGAAGCTAAGCAGTAATCTTTGTGTTGGCGTGGGGCGGGTTTCAACCCCGCCCCTAATCTTGCCTGGGAGGGTAAGGTTTTGCGTTCAGTTCATCTTGCGTTGCGGTGTCGTACAGGCATCGAGTACCGCATTGCCGCTTCAAGCGTTGTTTTCGCCACAACTAAGGAAGGTTGGATTACCGCAATTCTACCGGGCATTGGTTCCATACGATTGCCCTATGAATTCTCCATCGATCACGTTGATTACGCCTTGGCCGCCGCAAGCGAATATGGCCCCGCCCTTGGCGTGGTGCATCTTGGCGTAAAATACGGCGCTGCACAGCTTCCGCCCCTTGTGCAGCCACCACCCGCTTTTAAACCGCTCTAGGAAGCCACCACAGCCCCACAGAGCCGCGAAGCGGCCTGCCCAGCTACCCACGTAGCCTAAAATGCTTTCGCCGCTCTGTAAGGCTTAAACGGCGTTTTATCGCATGGTGTGGAAAATGTCGAAATCGTGCCGTTCGTGCCGCTTTTACAGTGACCGCTTGGCCAAGGTGCAAGGCGGTTGCGTTGTTGCGTGCTGCCTATCTCGCCTTAGCCCTTCTCGGGGCCTGTTCCTTCTACCAGGGCGCGCCTGTGCCGCGTATGAATTCGGAGAGCCGGTAGATGCCTATCAAGTCCAAATCGCAACCAACTTCATCACAGCCCTTGCAACAGGAGACGGCGGGGTTGAACCCGCCGTTTGAGCCGGGTATCTACTTTGGCCTTCCGGAAGATGTCTATCATTCCGATAACTCGCTTGGCAGTAGCGACCTTAAGCTCCTGAACAACTCGCCGCCGCAATATTGGTTCAAGCGGATGAGCGGCCAGGACGATGACCCGGAAACGCGAAGCCGCGTGATAGGCCGCGCCGTGCACCGTATCGTCCTGGAAGGCATGGAAGCCTATCAGGCCGGGTTCCACGTTGAACCTGATGTAAGCTTGAAAACCGTTGAAGACCTGATGGGATGGATACGGCCCCGCGCGCCCAACTTCGTCAAGGGCAGCAAGCTCAAGGCGGAAATCATTGCACAGGTGCACAAGATCGCTAAGACCTTGGGCCATGATGTTCCGCCGATATATGACGAATTCAAAGCCCGCGCCGAAAGCGCGGGGGCTGTGATCCTGAAACGGGAAGAACACGAGCGCATCATATTCGCCAGCGCCCAAATCGCGGCTACGCCCGATCTAAGCAACGCCTTCAAGAATGGATATCCAGAAGTATCCGTCTTCTGGGAAGATGATCACGGCAACCGCCGCAAGGCGCGCTTCGATTTCATGAAGCCCCGCGCCAGTGTGGACCTTAAGTCCATCCGGCCGTTGGGTAACGAGCCGTTCTCCGTTGAATGCCGCAAGGCGTTCTGCAAGTGGGAGTATGATGTTCAGGCCGGTGCGTATACGGAAGCCAGACGGCAGCTTCCCGCGCTTCATGCGGCGGGAAGGGTGTTTGGCGATCACAACGCGGCATGGCTGGAAGATGTGTGCAAACATGACCCGGATAAAAGCGCCTTTGTCTTCGTGTTTTGGGCATCACAGGGCGCGCCGCTTTGTTGGGGTTGCACGTTAAGCCCGAAGAACCCAATACTGGACATTGCGCGCATTAAAATCTCAAACGCATTGAACCAATTCCAGGTTTACAGCCAGCGCTTCGCTGGGGACGCCCAACCTTGGGCGAATGAAGTGCGCCTTGAAGAGCTTGATATGGATGATTTGCCGCCCTGGTTTGGGCGATAGGGAGATGAACATGGCGAAAAAGGAAATCATCATACCGGAAGCGAAGCCGGTTGAGCTTCAGATTTTGGACGGCAACGCCCTGGATATACAGAACCGGGGTGAAATAGATGTCCAAATTGCCACGGCCCAACGCTACCCGCGCGACCTGGAAAGGGCTGTGCGCGAGATGGTTTTCAAGGCCGGTATTGACGAAACCATGGCCGAAGAGATGATTTACTGTCTCCCCAAGGGCGGGAAGGCCATAGAAGGGCCTTCCATCCGCTTCGCCGAGATGGTCTATCTTTCGTACAGGAATTGCCGCCTAGACGTGCGGTTGCTTGGCGTTGATCGAAAGGAGAAGAACGTCACGGCGCAAGCCACCTTCCATGACTTGGAAACCAACGTGGCCACGCGCATGGAAAGCAAGCGCCGCATTTCCGGTAAGGGCGGAAACATTTTCAACGAAGACATGATTATGACCACCTATGCGGCTGTGTCTTCGATTGCACGGCGCAACGCGATCTTAAGCGGGATCGATCGAACTATCTGGATGCCCGCCTATCGCCGCGCTTGCGTGGTGCTTTCGGGAGAGGCCGCCCAATGGCAGGGCAACTATGATAAGGCCATTGGGCTATTCAAGGCCGCTGGTGTGGAAGAAAAGGCCATTCGGGGAGCCTTGGGGCTCCCGCTGGAAGGCAAGGTATTGGTTACTTCCGAACTTCTGGTTTCCCTTCGCGGGGCCTATGCAAGCCTGTTACGTGGCGAGATCACGGCCGACCAGCTAAACGGCAAGGCCCCGGCCATCGGCCATGACGTGGTTGCAAACCCGCTGGACGATGATGCATGAGCGAGGCCGATGAGTGCGCAAACCTAGCAGTGCGCGCCATGCGGCTTGCAACCACGATGGATGACGCCACAAGCATATTTCTAAGAGACGCGGAGAACGAACAACCCGCGTTGCTTGAATATGTGATGCGGCGCGGCGCGCAAGCCATTTGTGAAGAGGCCAAGGCCGATCTAGAGCGGCTTAAAGAGATGGCCGACCAGTTGCGCCATTCAAAGGTGCTTAGCGACAGGCTGCGAAGCGCAAGCGGCCTTTCTACCTTGCGCCTTCTGGAAGATGAAGTGGAAGACGACAAGCCTATGGGTGATTGCACGTCCACTATGCTGCAAATCAGGATATGCAAATTGCAGCGCACTGGCTTCGGCACATCCCATTTTGCCGTCTATCTCCGCAAGGTTGATGCCGTGGCTTCGTTATCGCCACGCAAGACCGTGCGGCAAATGCTAACCAATAGTCTGCTTGAGAAGCTGTGGGTGGAAGCATTCGCTGAGGTTAGCCAAGATGTGGTAGGAGTTAAAGCGAATGAGTGAGAGTGCTTGGCGTACCGAAGCACGCAAGGCGCTAGCTGCACTTAACGGTAGGCGTCTAACCCAAGTTGCGATTACTTTGCACTGTAGGGCGCGGGGTATTGTGCCTGTGCCCCCGGATTGTTGGGGGAGCTTCACAGCACAGCTTATCAGAGAGCAGGTGTTGGAAATTGTGTCCCGCACGGCCCCAAGGGGCGGCCGAGCGGGCGCTTTCGTATTCAGGGTTTGCGTTAGAAAGGAAAACGTATGACTAACCCCAAGGATATTGTTGGGCAAAGCAAGGCATCCACCCATTGCATCCCGCCCGTTGCCCTTCTCGAAATGGGAGCGGCGCTGCACTTCGGGGCCTACCACGCCAAGCGGGCAGACGGTGGGGAAGGATACGGCCCGTTCAATTGGCGAGAGCAGCGGCTTCGCATGAACATCTACACGGATGCTCTCATGCGCCATTACCTTGCCTTCATGGATGGACAGGACCGCGCCGATGACAGCAAGGCGCACCACCTTGGCCACATCATGGCGTGCTGTGCGATCATCATGGACGCCATGGAACTGGAAACCATGGACGATACGCGGCCCGATATCACGGGGCAGTATAACAAGGTGGCCGCGCGCATCCGTGATCAGAACCTTGATCGTGCCGCAGCGATCATGGAAGCGATGGCGAATGATCCTGTGGACGAAGGCGATCTTTCGCAGGGCACCTATGGGGAATTGGCCGCGCGAGAATTCCCAATTGATCAGGACACAAGCCTGCCAATTCACGAATATGCCGGGGCTTTCGGCATGAAGATGAACCCACCGCAACATACCCGCGAAACTGCCCTGGAAGATGGCCGCAGCGCCATTAACAAAGGGCCGTGGCCGTGGCCAACGCCAGACCACATAGAAGACTGCTTTAAACTTGGCCGGTTGCGGCATCCGCATTGCCCCGGTGCGGCGTTGATCGAAACAAGCCTGATGGTTTGGCGCGCTGGCGCGGCCAACGGCCAGCTTGCGGCGCACGGCCTACTTCCTGAAAATTCGGCCTTCCCAGATGGCGGATTATATGCAGCCGAGGCCGCTAAATACGGCTACCTTCTTACACAGCCGGTGCCATCGCTTGATAATGGAACGCGGTTGCTTACCCCATCTCCACTTTTGGAGAAGCATGTTCTTGAGCGCTGCTTTTACGAGAAGGTTAGAACCTCTGTTAAGGGACAACTCTTCGAAGAAGTTATAGAGAGAGCGGCAGATTTGGCTAAAGATGTTCTCAGAATATCGCCGAATATCCCAAGGGAAGAATGGCTTGCTCGGCTTGAAAGGAATGCGCAATACCCGGTCTACTTCTCAAGTGATGGCCGCTCCAAATATGAGAGCACCCCGGAAGAAATTCACGACCTTGCCATTCAAATGCTTCATACCCCGCGCGGATCATACGCGGGGCTAACGCGCAAGCCTGCCGAGCACGATAGCGCGGCCTGGACAGGAAAAGATTAACCACGTCCAAGATAACCGTTGCAATGCGTCCCGGCTAGACTTATGGGTTGATTTCCAGATTAACAGCCCCGCCTAGCCGGGAAGACAACGGAGACCGAAGATGCAGACCGCAACCAAACTTGTTACTGCCAACCAAGCCGCCATTCTCAAGGCTTGCGCCGCTCGCCCCCTTAGCTACAACGCCATCGCCAAGCACGTGCCCGATTTGGCCAAGCCGAAGCGTTGCGTGGATGATATGGCCAAGGCCGGGTTGCTTTGGGGCGTGGGCGACGGTGAATTTGGCGCTACCGATGGCGGAAAAGCCAAGCTGGCCGATTACATCAAGGCTAACGAGAAGCCGCAGACAGCCGATGAGCCGAAGCTGGCCGCACTTCTGGCCGAAACGGCCCCGGAACGCAAGCCGCCGACTTGGACAGGCAAGCCGCAGGAAGCCGCTACAGCCCCGGAAGCTAAGAAAGCATTCAAGCCCGCCACGATGGGCACAAAGGCCGCCCCTAAGGCTGCAAAGGCCCCGGAAGCGGCTTCCAAGCCGGAAACCCTTTCGGCCAAGCTGGCGAAGCTGCCGAAAACCACGGGAAGCCGCAAGGCCGATGCCAAGGCAGCAACCGAAGCCAAAGCCCCGAAAGCGGCGGCCAAGCCTAAGAAAGCCCCGATTGAGAAGGCCGCTGGCTTGCGCACCAATACCGACGTGCCCGAGCGCACCAAGCGCGAAATCGAGTTGGGCCTTTCGCCCCGCCAAGCGCAAGCAATCAACTTCGTGCGCGAGAACAAGGGCGCAACCGTGAAACAGATTAACGCGCTTTTCGGCACGGTATCCAGCCGGTTGCACGTTTTGCAGGAAGGCTGCGTAAAAGCCGGTTTGAAGCTGGCCAGTAAGAAGGAGGGAACAACCGTAATCTGGTATATCGAGAAGTAGAAACCCGAACTTGTTAAGGGGCGGCCAGGAAGCCGCCCTTTAGCCAATTAAAAGCGAGGTACGACAGAACATGCCCAAGCGCGCGCCATTCCATCGTGCGGCCCATATAGGGCTGTTAGAGCTTGGCTACACGCATGAATTCTTTCCAGGCGATGAACTGGAAGATTTCGGAGACCCGGAAGCCTACGAGGGGCGGCTTGATGCCGCCGACATTTACACGGGCGACGATGAATTCGTGCACATCAACCAGAGCGGCCAAGTGGAGGTGGCCCCGCGCGACAGGGAGTGGGAAGAATTCATCGACAGCCTGCAATGCCACGCCGACGCGGAAGGCTACAACGCCCAAGCTTTGGCCCTAATGGATGATGGCGACCACCTGGAAGCGCACGCCGAAGAGTGGGAAACCGTAGTTTCGGAGGATGCCGCATAACCCCATGAAGCTGCGACACACAATCCCGTGCAAACAATGCCCGTGGCGCAAAGCGTCGGCGCAAGGCTTCCTTGGTGGCAACAGCCCTGAGCAGTACGCCGATATGGTTGCGAACAACCAAGTGCCTAACTGCCATATGACAGAAGGAAAGGGGAAGCGGCCAGCGTTCTGCGCTGGCTCGCTTGCCACTATGGCTAACTCGTGCATCACACCACGCCACCCGGAAGGCGCTAGCCATCTCGATAGCAAGGCCGTTGGCCAGCGCGCGGATTGCTTCCGGTGGGTGAAGGATTTCTACGCCTACCACACGCGGGGCCTTGAATACGTGCATCGCCTGTTAAGAAAAGCGTAACCATGCCGTCGATAGTTGTTGCCACGGATTAGAAGTTAGACATAGGGTTGTTTTCGGAAGGGGCCGGTTGCCCCTTCCAGAAAGGCTTTATCCGATGTTCCTTAACACCAATCCCCACTTCGCCGCTACCGATAGTCTGTGCACCTTCAAGGGCGCGGAGAAGCGCCTTACCGATGCTTTCGGCGACTTGGATGTGCCCGCGTACCACGCCCTTCGCATCACCCATTTTGTGATCCAACGCGCGCCGCGCGAATTCGTGCCCGTGGTTGTGATAACCGACCGTTCCGAGATTAGCCCCGCCTATTTCGCTGGCCGTGGCATTTACGTAACTAACTAAAGCCAGGAAAGGGCTTTCCCCATGTTTATCCTTACCCACGAAAACGGCAACCGCGAACTTTTCACTTCTCACCGCGAAGTTGAAATGTCGTTCAATATCAACACCAAGCAATGGCATCAGGTGGAAAGCGGCCAGGAAATCCAGGTCGATACGTTCCTTGGCCCGTGCAAGTTCCGCAAGGTGCGCAAGGGCGAGCTGCACTAAACCCGGCGTATAGCCAAACCATAGGAGCTTCCAATGCTTTCCAAGTTCGAAATCTGCCGCAACTGGTACAGCACCAAAGTTACAATCTTTGTGGATTGCGCGCGGCAGGAAGCTTCGTTTCTCGTAACGCATAACCGCCGCATCCTTCCCGCGTTTCGGGAAGAAGATTACACCATCCGCTTTGATCTGGTGCGCGATCCGCGCGCGGCAGAGGATTGGCTTAACGAGCGCATTGAAGCGCTTCACGCTTCGGCCCAACGCCACTTCGCGGAATAGGGGGCGGCTTCGTATAGCCCCGCCACGCGCGGGGCTGTGCCAAGCTACCAGGGAGAACGCAGATGAAGAAGGCCACCAACAAGCTTACGCGCCGCCAATGCTATGCGTTTACGCGCATGGATTTTGAACGGATGCGCGCATGCATCAACGTTCCGCGCTTCGAAGCTGTGCTTACGGGGGATAAGATCGAAATCATATTCCCCGTTAACGAGCGCTACCAGGGCAACCAAGCGGATACGGCCAGCGTTATGGCGCTTCTCGAATATCTGCGCAACGAAGGTTTCGTGGGGCCTGAAGTGGTAACCGTTTGGTTTGGCGAACACAGCTTTTGCCAAAACAGCATTTGGATGGCGCGCGGCACGGCCAGCGTAAAGCAGGTTAGCGCCGAGCCAGACATTAAGCGCCTTGTGGAAGGGGATGCCTATGAATTTGAGCTTCCCAAGAAAGCTAGAAAGTTTCGTTCATGATCGCGCGCAACGAGATCAGGCAGGCCGTTCGCTGGCTGGAAACCACCGACGCGCGCTTCATGCGCGAGATTGAACGGCAATGGGGCCACCGTGCGCCCGTAAATGCCCGCTACAGGCCGGAATTGGATGATCGGGGCACCAGGGAAGCCCGCGCGGCTTTCCGCCGTGCTGGGGCGCGTGCGGCCCGCGTGTGGCACGAATGCCGCAGACAGGTTATCGCCTACGCCTAGGAGACAGTTATGCGTATCGAGACGTGCGAAGCGTTCAGGGCGTGCACGGGGTGCATCACGTACAACGAAGCCGTGTCCAAGCTTGAGCGTGCTTTTCGTGGCTGGACGCTGCACGAGCGGCCCGTGCATCTGGTTATGCAGCGGGAAGGCGACGGCCAGTTCATACCCGTTGCCATCTTGGGGCAGCATTCTATGACATGGGCATACACGCTTAGCGCGATGGGCATATATTGCGCTAGCACAACCTAGAAGGAGACATGCCGTGAAAATCCCCCGTAGGCTGGAAAGGATACGGCCGACCGATGAGCAGCCGAAGCGCACCTTCCAGTATGCCAAGGCCGCGCTTGCTGAGATCAAATGCAACAAGGCGCAACGGCGCACCATCGAGATTGCCCTTGAAGCCTATGAACGCCTTTCGTTGTCCATGTCTCAGGTGGGCGACGCAATGGTTTACATTGCTGACGATGCAGCGCCCGTGCGCAAGGTGGCAATCTGCCAAGTGGTGGGCGCGGCGCATCAGAGCGAAGTTGATGCGGCAATGCAGATTTACAACCGGGTATGGGAGGAAGAATGAGCGCACTGCGGCGCATGGCCCCGGCCATCTGCCTTTTGTTGATCTGTATGGCATGCGCGCGGGGCACAAGGCCCCGCCGCCCTAAGACACGCAATCTGAAAGGGAGGATCGTGACGCAGATAAAAGACACAAGCAACATTCTGTTTTTCCCCTACCGCGCGCGGGCATGGGCCATACCGGCCCGGCAACAGGGGAAGACGGCCCTTCTGCAATCCGTGCTTGCGCAACCGGATAGGCCGATTATCGAGGTGTTGCGCGAGCACATAACCAAGGGAGAACATGACAAATGAAGCCGTATCTGGATTGGGCGAAAGACGTTGCCACTTCGGTTGACGCGCTTACCATGAATTCGGTAGCAGGGCCGCACTTTATATCGCCAGAAGGGGCCGCCGCCGTGCAGAGCCTGTATCTGTTCCACTTCCCGCCGTCGCGGGCCGCCGTGCTGTTGCTTGGCCTGGACACGGCCCTGGTTATCGATTTCGAGGAAGGAAAGCCCTTCCACTAATGCACACGGGTTTCTTTTGCCAATGCGAGCGGCACACACGTGCCGCTCTGCATGAAGCCATGCATCTGGCAACCTACGCCGAGATGATAGTTGACAACCTACCGGAACAAGAGCCGGTTACGCACATCTGGGGCATCCCAACCTATCAGCCATTCCATGGGCAGCACGACAACTTTGCAACGCGCGCCATAGCCTATGACGCTTGGGCTATGTACATTCTCAACCGCATTGAAGACATCGAAGAAGGAAGGAACCAAGGCTTTGAGTGAGTTTGACCGCAAAGGGCTTAATATTGTTGATAAGTACGGTATGACGCTTGCCACAGCCGTAACGCCCAACAACGCCGAAGCTCTCGTGATCCTGCTTAACGAAGGGGCGGAATTCAGGAGACAGCGGGAAGCCTGTAGCAAGACGGCAACAGAGTGGGTTGAGGCGTGCGTTAGGGGCCATACGAAGATGGCCGCATCTTATAAGACGAGCCGTGTTGAGATACCCCTTACGCTGGATATCCGGGAGCGCTTCCCGTTCATCGTCTCCATCGCCTGGGAAGTGATCGGGCATTGCCGTTACGGGGATTATGGACGCTATTCCGTGATCCTGGAAAACGAGCGCGGCAACGGCTGCGCGATGATCTATCGCAATGAGCTATGCGTGGACGTTGATAAAAGCGGCCCGCATAATTTCTTCCGCAACTACCTGTTGTGGAACCTTCCAGCCGAGAAGACGGCCTTCCGCGAGAAGTTCGCCGCAACGGAATTCAAGCCGAAGTGGTGACATGGGGTTGCGCGGCCCCGGCTATATGCCAAGCTAAGCCGGGGCGGGTTATCGCCCATAAAAAAGGAGCGCACTGTGTATCTAATTTTCCTGATGCTTGGGATATTCATGGCCGCCGTAGCTGGCGGAGCCGTTGGCTTTTGGGCCGGTAATCTTCAAGGCCCCGCCATGGCGAATTGCTACCCCTTAAATGATCGTTAACCAGAAAGTCACGGGCTCATAGAAATCAAGCACAACTGACCTTAGGTTTCTTTCGGGGCCACCCCATAGGGTGCCCCGTTAGGAGTTTCAAATGTGGTTGCGTAAGGTCTACCGTGAACTTCTGTGGCTTCTGGTTTTCGATGTGGAAGCCGAAACGTATAAGGCGCAATGGGGACAGCAATGACCAAGGAAATCCTTTCTCAGGAAGAAAGAAGCGACGCGATTTTACTTCACCGCAGCATAGCTGCCGTGTTAGAAGATGCAGACCCGGAAACGGCTTACATGGTTCTTAGCACCATGTTCTTAGAGGTGGCCGGTAAGTTACTGAAGAAGACAGACGATGAATTCTCCGCTGATTTCTGCCATGATTTCGGCGTTAGCATGCACCGTTATGTCCAAACCGAAGGTAAAGGAAGGAAGTTGAACTAATGAAGCACATCGCACGTGTGGCCGCCCTGGTAGCGGCCACGATGCTAGGGGCGGGTTTCGTTTCGGCGAAGCCTGCCCCATCGCGCGGGGAGCTGCCGAACTTCGGCAACCCACAAGGGGCCTATAACAGCGGCACACACATGGGAATTGTGAAGGCCGCCGAAGCCGTATGCGTGGGCGACGTGCGCCGGCTTGGTATCACCGAAGCCGCTGCGCTTGGCTTCCGCGTTATACGCGACGCACAACCTGCGATGTTCGATAAGGGCATGAAGTACGGCCAGCGGCATTTCACAGCCGGGGCAAGCGAGAACGGTATTCCCGCCGCCTGCTATGCCGCCTACATGCTATATGGTCCAAGCGGCAAGGTTGTGCCCGATATCATCGAGTGGCAAGACGTTGAAGAGAAGGGGGAAAAGTGACGCATGGCAGGGGAAGCCGTTCTAACGAAGTTGTTCGGCCCCTACGAGGTGCACTTTGACGAGTTTCATTGGCAGTTGGTAAGCCGGGGTGCGAAAAGCATTACCCGGCTTGCTTACTGTTGCACACGTGAGGGGCTGCTACTGCGCATCCGTGCGCTATACGAAGGAGACAGCGGGATGTGGGAATATCGCAAGCGATATCCCAACGTGCCGCCCAAGGTGCTTGAGCTGTTGCGGGGGCTTCCCGATAGGAGGGCAGATTGGGAAGGAAGTGGAACGTAAAGCGGCGGGGCTTCTGGACATATCATAGCGATAGCGCCACGCCCGATTACGCCGATATCCCCAAAGGGGTGCTTCGCGGGATCACGGAAGGAGTGGGAACAGCTTTCGCCTGGATATAGGCGAGAGATCGTAAGGAGCTTCGAAAGGGAGAAAGAGAAGCAATGAGCGGAAATTTCAAGCTTCGGCTTAAGACGAAGGATACGAAGGAGACGTGGGCAATGCACGTGCTTGCCCATCAAATCGCATACGCCTTGCGGGATCGCGCTCGGCCGGGTTCTGATATCGAAAGCGAGGCCGCCGTAACGGCAACCAAGATTGGCCGGATCGCTCGCGATTATCTCAAGGAATGGCGACGCAGCGGCGCGGTATCCACTACGGTGCCCGTGCAGCACACCAAGCAACCGAAGAAAAGAAGGGTTGCCCGAACTGATGGCGAGAAGTTGGCAGACGCCGTTATCAACTTCGTTTTCGATAACGGGGAAGCCAGCTTGGAAGATATCCGGAAAGCCTTCCCGCACATATCAGACGCACGATGGTATCTGCGGCGCGGGGCCGCCCGCGCCGGATGCGTTCTCGCCTATAGGGAATTGCCTAGCAAGGTTTCTAACCCGCGATGGCGCGGCCCCGGTAAGCGGCTGTGGCGCGCAGAGATCAAGCAACAGGAGGTTTGATATGCCATACTTTGTGACATACGGAAGCTGCCCCCGTGCGAGATCGTTAAGGCGTATCGGGTGAAGAAAAGTGAACGCCGAAAATAACACCTATTGGCACGTTGGTTACTGGTGCCCGATCACAGGCGGCTGGCGCATGTGGCATGCGTCCAAACGCATCTCCCGTGCGGCGGCCGATGAACAGGCCGCCGAGCTGGCCAAGCAATACCCGCTTGGTGTCTGGAAGGCGTGGAAACCAGGGGAAGCCCCGAAGCCATACGCCGCGCCGTGGAAGACGTGCAATTGCCGAAATTGCAGAGGTGAATGAATGCAGCGAAAGGGAAAAGGCATGAAGTGCATCAGGTACTATCGCACAGCCAGGGTGGAGCGGCTTCCGGATGATGAAGCGGAGAAGGCTGTTCAGGCTAAACAGGCTTTCTTCATCTCCAAAACGGAATTCAAGCTTGCCCGTTCTGGACAGGTACGTGATCGAAGAGCTAGGCCATGAAATTGCAGCCTAGAGAGTTTTATCATTCGCGGGAATTCTGGCGATCAGAGTTGGGCGTAAACCATGGCGAGATCATGAAGCGCGCAATCAAAGATATCTTGGCTCTATACAACGTACTGGAAGACATCGCCAATCTCAACGAAGCGGATTGCGAGAAGTACGTCAAAAGGGTGGATGATATTATCTCCGATGTTCTGGCCGGGAAGAACGTTGCACTTGGCTAACCATCCAGGCCGAAGCCGCTAAACGTCTATCCAAAATCGCATAGCTGTGTTATGCAACCGATCGGCTCCACTAGGTGGGGCCTTTCGGCGTTTGGAAAACGGAGACATATGGCTGTGTCTGCACACTCCATTATAGCCTATGCCAGAGCTTCGTTGCTTCTGGATAAATACGTGATCGAAGAGAGGCGGCGCTTAGGGGCCTGGGAAGAGAAGGAACGGCATGGCCGCTACGGCCCTGCCGAACGTGTTGAAGACGAGATATGGAGACGGCGTAACGAAACGATCCTAGATCAGGCCAATCAAGAGATTGGTTTCGTCACGATAGATGAATTCGGGGATTTCAGGTAAGGAACGGCATAGAGCCCCACGGAGCCGCGAAAGCTCCGGGGGCTATGCCAGTACCTGGAAACCGGAAAAGCCGCTGTGTGGGGCTCCTATGGCTTCCTATGGCCTATTCAGAAGGTGGGGTATCCCGTACGGCCACAAGGTAGGCATCCGGGAAGAATAGGCGCAACTTCTTTAGCTGTTCTGCGGCGTCCGGGAAGGCCGCCGCAAGGCGTTCACTTTCGATCAAAGCCATGATGTGGCGCTTCTGTGCCTCCGTAAGGCGGGGTTCAAGCCGGAAGGGTGCGCGGGTATCCAGCCAAGCGAGATCGCGCCCCACGGCTTCCAGGGCCGCCCCAAGGCGCACGTAATCCACGGGAAGGGTTTTAGGTGGCCTTGCCGCGACCGTATTTGCCCCACGCCCTCCCGCGCGGAAGCGTTTTGATCGCTTCTTCATGTGCGTCTATTTCCGGCTGGGTAAGCGTGGAAGGAAGCGGGGCCGGACGCTGCAAAGCCGGGGCATCCTTTAATTCAGCCGTGGCCGCCCCGCCAAAATCGAATTGGCGCGGCGGTTGCACAAGCCGTAGGTTCATGTAGCACTGCGCAAGCAATTCGCTATCGATCAACGCGCCGTGGCGCGCCTTGCGGCTATCTAGCTTGATGCCGAAGCGCTCGCAAAGCGCGTCCAGGCTGTGCTTCCCCTTGTTAAAGGTGGAACGGGAAAGCTGGTATGTGTCCACCACGGCATACCCGCTTAGGGGCGGGATGCCGCAAAGGCGAAGTTCGGCGTTCATGAAATCCATATCGAAGCGCGCATTGTGCGCAACGAACTCTGAAGCCGGTTCCATAAAGTCCAGGATATCATCCACAACCCTATCGAAGACGGGCTTGTCTCGCAGGAAATCGTAAGACAGGCCGTGCACGTTGTAACTTTCAATCGGCACGTCCCGCTCGGGGTTGATATATGCGTGGTAGCTTCGGCCCGATGGTTTGTAATTCACAAGCTCAACAAGGCCGAATTCCACAATACGATGGCCAGACCGAGGGGAAAGGCCGGTTGTCTCCGTATCAAAGACAATCGAAACGAAAGGCTTTTCACCCACGGGGCTCTCCCTGTTTTAGCGCCCCTTGGTTGGCGCGGGGATCACGCCAAGATGAGGCACTTCGGCTTTCATCAACGAAACAACGTCGTTAAGCTCGCCGTGCAAGGTTTTCAGCCGCGTGGAGTTGTCTTCACACTTCGAAGCCGGTTTCGTGGCCGCGAGCGCATTTGAGATGCGCGCGCGCACCTGCTTATTGATTTCGGTTTGGATTTCCAGCCGATTGGATAGCGGGTCGCGGATATCGCTCCGGTAAACCACCAATGCGCCCGTGATCACCGTGAAGACGGCAATCAGTTTGGTTGATGTGGAGAACAGTGTGGAAGCAATCGGGCCAAGGATGGCCCCAAGCTTCAAGAGCCAGGGAAGTGCGGCCAGCATGGTTAGCCCTCCGATGTGTCCGAAGTGATGCCCATCTGCGCATCCTGAACGCGCGCAGAGATGATGCCCCAACCTTTCCAGGCAAGGTATGCGCCGCCAACCACCAACAGCACCCAATAGTGATCGCCGATGAACGCCCAAGACGCCTGAACACGTGTGGCAAGCGCCTGCACAAGTTCAAACTGCGTCATCCATTCGCCAGCGCGGGAAAGAATGCCGGGGTCCGTTGCCGTGATCGTGGTAGGCACCACAGTAGGCGCGCCGGGTTGCTGCGCGATCACAACACCACCAGTCGCAATGGCGATGCCCGCTCCGGCCACATCCCGCCCATCGTTCACGATGCGGGAGCCTGCCTTGATTAGTTCGCCCATGCCCACGGAAGGCTTGGAGCCCTTGGGCTTCCGTGCGGCGGTTTCGGCGTATAGGGCCGCAGATGTGATTGCATCCATTCCGTTGGGCGTTGTGGGCAACCCGTTCACGGCCTGGAAGGCCAAAAGCCCCGCCTGGGTATCCGTGCCGAACTTGCCGTCCCGCTTGCCAACCTCGAAATAGCCAAGGCCCCATAGCCGTGCCTGCATGCGCTTCACTTCGGGGGAATGCTCTCCGAAGCTTACCAGGAATTCCCCAACCGTAGGGGGCTCCTTCGGGCTTGTGCGCCGCCCGTCAAGGGCGAGCGCATTCACCTTCGCGTACCATTCCTTGCGATCCTTCCAACCGATGGGGTCTTTGTCCAGGTTGGGGTTGCCCGCGTTGATGCCGTTGGAAAACTTCCGGAAGCCTTCCAGCGTGTTCATATCGGCATAGCGCCACAGGGGCTTGGCTTCACACAGGATCGCTTCCAGGGCGATGGCCGGTTGCGATAGAAGCTCCGGATTGTTCACAAGGTCTTGGCCTACGGCCTTGCCTATCTTCCGGTAATTTCCCTTCCCCGTGTTCTGGCCAGCGCCCCGGCCCCGATAATTGAAACCGTCATCATCATCGGTTCCATCATCTTCGTTCCCCATGCGCTCGCCGTACACTTTGTTAAGCAGCTTGCGCGGGTTCATCACGTAGGCTTTCGCCGCTTCCACCGTGGCAAAGCGCGTTGGCCAAACCTCCTTGATACGCGCCGCGCTTTTGAACATGCCGCTTTCAACGTACACGGTGAAACCGGCCGTCTCAGCAAGGCACGTGGCGAGAAGCATCTTGAAGCGTGGCGTGGTTGTGCAATCCCACTTCTTAAGCAGGTCTGGGCGGCTATAGAATGCCGCAGCAGCCGCCTTATCAGCTTTGCGGTATCCTTTCAGCAGCCGCTGCATTTGGGCTTCTGTGATCATATACGGCCTTATGGTTGGATTTCTGGAAAGGGCCAAATAGAAACGGCCCCAATCGGGGCCGCTTAACGTATCCTTGGGATAGACGGTTACTGGCCGCCGCCTCCCCCGCCGCCCCGGCTGTCTGTTCCGGCTGAACCGTCTGGGGCCGTTAGGGTGAGAGCTGTTGTCCATCCGCCATCCCGCGTTACGTTGTGCCGAACGGATTTAATCCGATAGGGGCCGTCCACGCCTGGACGTGCCCCGCTTACTGTGCAGATGCTACCAGGGCGGGGCGAAGCGGAACCATCCACGGTTACTGAGCCGCCGCCCTTTTCCTTATCGCTATCCTTGGCGTTGGAACCGGCCTTGTCCTTCGCCTTCTCGCTATTGTGCTTCGAGAAGCGCGTGCGGTGTTTCGCCTGGGAACGGGACTTCTTTGTGGAGCCGGTTTCGGATTTCCACTCGGCCGCCGCCATATCAAACCAGCGCGCTTCTGTTTCCTGAAACTGTGGCCGCCCCGTATCGGGCTCTAAATCCCAATCGATTAGGTTACTGCCCCGCCGCGCGGTGAAGCTTCCCGTAAGGCCGCCTATCCCGCCGCCGTTCTTTGGCGAGATGATCGCCTTATTCCCCTGGACTTTGAATATCCCGCCAAGCTCGGAAGCTATCCGCTCTCCCGTATGGAAAAAGCTATCATCATTGGCACCCCACCATTCGCGGGTCTTGTCCAATGATCCTTCCACTTGAACCGAGATACCGGCGTCCTTCCCCATCTCGTTGAGAAATTCGGAAGCCTTGCCGTTATCCTTGTGCTTCTGTTGCGGCTGCTTACCCTTGCCCAAGGTGTCTATGCCCTTGGCCCCAATGGTAAGCGTCATGCCGCCGTTTTTGCTGCCCTTGGATTTTACGTCATCAACGGTTCCAACGAACACCTGGGAACCGGCTTCGTTATCCCAACCAAGGGAGACGGTTACAGATGCGCCCGTGCGCGGGAGCGCGATTTGCGCCCCGCGATCATCCACCGTAATGGAGCACGTGTCGCTCTGTGTTCCTTCGTTATCCGTGATTTCGATTTCCTGAAGACAGCTCTTCAAGCCAGCGGTGATATTGCTTCCGCCGACATGGACCTTATACCACCCCTTCCTTGCCACGGGCCAACGCCTCCCTTCTGTGAATGGTTGCCACGGCTATGCCGTAATCCAGCTCGCTATCGGTCCAGCCGGTTGCCTTCTTCACTTCGTATCGCCGCAACTCCCAACCGCGCGCCAGCGATTTAAGCGCCGTGCGTTTGGGCGGATTGCGCTTGGCCTTCAGTTCTCGAAGCTCGGCCCAACGCTGATTGATTTCCAGAAGGCCCCATTGCAACAGGATGTCTGTTTTAGCCATAGATTGCCTTTTCCTGTTCCGCCGCCGTGCCGAAGAAGGCCGCCGTTAAAATGGGGCAGGGGTCTTCAACTTCGTAATAAACGTTACAGCTATCCGGGTTTCTAACCTCGCGCAGCAGGATCGCGATGGAATGGCCTTGCTTGTGCCCCAACGCTTCGGCCCGCGCGAATATGGCTTCGTTTTCTTCGTTTGTCCAATCTCCCATAAGCTTGCAGGCGTCATAGAAGATGGATTGCGGCCCCATCGCAAGGAGGTGTGTGCCATGTTCGTTGCGCCCGTCCATGAATGCGGAGATGAACGGCTTCCGAAGCTGCTCTACAAGGCTACCAGAAGCCGCCACAGCCCCGGAAATGCTTGCCGGGATATCCACGGCAGGGCCGCCATTACGGCGGTCCCTGCACGTTTTACACGTCCCCATGCGTTGGGGTGGGCAATAGCAGATTGGCATAATAAAACGGCGTCCTTACACGCGGCCGATTGATGAGACGAATTCCAAGGCGTCGGCATTTGCCGCCCGCCGCACTTCGCGAGATGTTGAGCGCATCCGCGATATCTTGAAGAGAGCCGCCCGCCGCAGCAATCCGGCGCAAGGTGGCTTCCCTTTCATCGGGCCATGGCCTGTTTGATCGCGGGCCGGGTGCAACGGCCTTCTCGATCACGCAAAGCCCGGCTTCCTGCCGCGCCTGGGCACGTGTTTTCAACGGAGGAAGCTTCGCCCAATACGCGCGAACGGCCCCGGCTATTGTGTTTGCGGCGCGCCGCCATTCCGGTTCCGTGGCCACAAGGTGGGTGATGTACTTGATGCCCTGGCAAACGGTTTGGTTTGTCCATGCGCCGGTATGGCGCGCGATCTGGCTTAGACTACACGGGGTAAGATCGCGGCACAGGTGCCACACCAGTTGACGCACGCGCACCACGCAACGTTGTTGCACGGGGGAAGTGATCACGCTTTCATCCACGCCGTAGTAAAGGCCAACGGCGCGAAGCACATCTGCGATAAGGAAAGGTTGGGGATCAACCTGCGGCGGCCGGTTATTCGTGCGGCAGTACCAAGGCGCGGCGTTGCCGCACTTCTGGCGAGGGTTAGCCCAACCGAGAAAGGGGGAGGTGGGTAGGTTGGGGGAAGGCCGTTCAACGGCCTCTCCCCTTAAGCAGGTTCTGCACTTGTTGTTGCCGCGCTTAAGGAACGGGCACTTGCGTGTCATTGGGAAAGAACCGAGAAAAGATCGATTGGCTTTTCTTCGTACCTATCCTCATCATCGAAGATTGGCAGATGCACTACGGTTCCAACCGCAAGCTCTGTTTCCTGATGTTCCAGAAGATAGTTCTCCGGCATCTCAAGCATATATTCCAGAAGCCCGTCCTTGGGTTCATGGAACCTTTGCCATATGATGCTATCCAGGGTTACGCCTTCCGATGAAACCGTATGCTGTTCAATGTGGATTACTGCCATTGCACCTCACACAATCCTTTGAAATGCAGCGGCCTTCATGATCAACGAGAACGCCGCCGCACCCTTCGCAAATCACCATGGCTCCAAAGCCCTTGGCAACCTTCTCCGCAGAGATCAGCCCCGCCAAATCGCGCATGTCTTCGCCAAATAGCTCTTCGCTGCATTTCTTACAGAAGTCGGCCATTATTGGAACAGCCCCGCGATAAGGCGGAATAGATCGCGCTCTCCGCCGCGAGAACCGGAAGCCGCGTCGCTTCGTTTCAGCGTAAGGGTGAATTCGATCATGCGGCCCCGCCCCTTGTAATCAAGGAATTGGGCCGTCTCTTCCACAGTCTCACACACATAGAAGCCCAACGCCTTGCCATCGCCCCGCATCAGGGGGAAGGCTTTGCCGCTAGATTGCTGTCCATAGAACACTTCCATAGAGCCGCCCCAATTGATAGGGAAGAGCCGCCCTTTCATCGTAACCGTATCGGCCCCGGCCCCAACGAATTCCAGCGGGGGACGGCGGCCGATAACCGGCTTCTCCACGAAGGTGGATGCGCTATTGCGCCCCACTTCGTGGGTATTGATGGGCCACACCTCAAAGGTGATGGACCCGTATTGATAGAGCATGCCTTTGGCCATGCGATCACCTATGCGATTTTGGTCATGCCCACATCGAACTGTGACCCGCGCATAACAGAACGGGCCATGCGCTCAAGCCCTTCTTCCACGGCACGCTTCACGGCAGGCGGGTCCATCTGGCCGTAAAAGTTCATGGCCACTTGGTTGGAATTGCTTATGGTGTTGCCACCACGCCCGCCGCCCCGGCCCCGGTTGGGCAGGATGCGCCCGGCCGTGCCAGGAACGAAAAGCTCCGGCCCGCTTTCACCAACCATATAAGGCTGACGCGATGCAACCCCACCACCTCTCGCCTTTCCGGGGTCAGATTGCGGAATGCCGCCCGCGCCATAGGTTACGCCGTAACCAGAATTGCCCTTACCCGCGCCAGATGCCGCCGCGCTTGCTGCCGCCCTGATAGCTCCGGCCGCCGCCCGAGCCGCTCCGGCCACGCGGTTAAACGCACTAATAGCAGCCTCAACTCCACCCAAGGCGAAGTTGATGCCCGCCGCTGCAATCGCGCCAAGCTGTTGCAATGCGCTTACACACTGTTGCGCGGTTGGCGCAAGGTTGCCAATGGCACTCGCCGCCGAAGACGCCGCGCTTCCAATGGCACTAAGCGTGCTTGCCGCCTCGGGTGAAAGGCCGCCGCTAAAGCCCTGCTTAAACGCCTCCCAACCACGGGCAACGGTGCTAAAGTCCATCGTGGCCAGCGCCAGAAGCGCGCCGGGAATGGTGAAGCTACGCAGTAGAGATAATGCCCCGCCAAGGATGCGGAAGGCCGAAGCCGCGCGAAGCACACCAGCGGAGCGCGCGGCCAGAAGGCCCGCGCCTACGCCCAAACCAGCAAGGCCACCTACCCGCGCCATACCGGCCACAGCAGCACCAGCGCCCGCCGCAGTGCGCATTGCGGCCCCAAGCATGGCGAACGGCTTCGCGGCCCGTAGGGCGAAACCGGCCAGCGATAGAAGGCCCATCTTCATGGCCCCGCCCAACAGCTTGCGGCCAAAGTGCGCAAGGGGCAGGGCCACAAGCGTGGCCCCAAGCCCGGCAATCCCGCGAATAGCGTTGGGGCTTTTATCGGCAAGGTTCTCTATCGCGTTTAGAGCGCCGGTTAGTATTCCGGTTCCGCGTTTCAGGTCGCCGTCCAGCGCGCCGGTTACGCTCTCGGCCATGCGTTCCCACGCGCTCTTGTTCTCGTCCAGCTTACCGGAAAGGCTTCCCAGCTTCGTGTTCAAGTCGCGGTCTATAACGCCGCTTGCGCCTTTAGCAAGTTTGATGAATTCCTGCATCTCAGGATTGAACAGCATGAGAGCGCGCGCGGCGTTCTGTGCCTGCATATCCTGGAAGACATCGCCAACCTTGGAGATATCCCCCTTCGTGGCTTTCATAATCGACCTATGCAGAACGTCGAATATGTTTTCGCCCTTGGCTTGGCCTTCTTTCAATTCCTTGCGGATATCAACGCCAAGCTTTTTGAACTTCTTACGGGTCTCCGCGCTATCGGCCTTTGTAAGAAGGTTGTAAACGTCGTTCGCGGCTTCATCAGGCGTGCCCGATGTTTTGGCCGCAATCTGCATCATCGAGTTAAGTTCACCAACGGCCTTGGCCCCGGTGAAGCCACGCGCTTGCATAATCGCGAAGCTCTTCGAAGCTTCCTTGGCAAAGTTCTTAATTTCGAACTGGCCAGTCTTGCTCTTCTCGGAAATCTCGTCCAACAGGCTTGGTATGGAATTATCGGGCACCTTCATATTTTGGGCCATGCTGCGAACTAAGTTCGTGCTGTCCTCAATATCGATGCCCTCGTATGTGCGCGCCAGCTTTGCCGCGCTGCGCACAGCCTCCGGGTTATCAAGCGGGTCAAGGCCCTTGCCGATTGCCGTATCTACACCACGGCCAACCGTCTCAAAGGATTGCCGCACATCGCGGGCAATATCCTTGATTAGGGTTTTGGCCCGTTCCATGGTTTCAGGCGTGGCGTTAAGCTTTTGCTGAATACCAACGAGCTGGCGATCAAACTGGACGCCCTGTTTCACAAGGGCGTAGGTGGCAAAGCCAAGGGCACCCGCTGCCGTGGCCGCGCCCATGAACTTGTTTTTGGTATCGGCCAAACTGTGCGCAAGCGCCTGTTGCGCGCCAGCTACCGCTAGTTGCTGCTTTGCTATGGCACCAACGGCCCCGCCACGCGCGGCCTGTGCCTGTAGTGCGGCCAGGGCGGCTCCCGCCTTTTTGGCGGGGCCGCTAACCTGATCAAGTAACCGGACAATAAGTTGGGATACTGCGTCAGCCATCTTCTTCTATCTCCGGCTCTTCTTCTATGTCTTCTTCCATGGATTGAGATTTAACAATCCGCACAACTTCTATATGCCAATCGCAAAGCTCTTCGTAATCCATGGCCTTTAGTTCGGAGAGTGGCACATGCAGCACGTGCGCCACTTCGGCCATAAGCCGCCTTACTCTGTTCCCTCCGAAGGGGGTTTGGGAAAAAAATCTGCGGCCTTCTCGTCGGCCTTGATCAGGTCTTGCACATCCATCTTGCGCACGCACCCAACGGTAAGGCCAGACAGGGCGGCCACAAGCACAATCTGTGAAGCAACCCGGCCCTTGTCCGTGGTGTCGCGCTCGATGCGCTCCAGCACGCCAGCGTTTGGACGCTTAAGGGTAATCTCGGAAATCGTCTTGCCCTCCCACTCATAGGGGTACGCAAGCTCGAATACGATATCAGACATTCGACGGACTTTCTTTCAGGGGGATATATGGGGAAGAAAACACGGCCCCGCCCGGTATGTCAGCGGACGGGGCCATGCTACCGGGCACGCAATCAGGAGGCGAATTGCGCTGCGCGTTAGACGCGCTAGCCACGGTATCAGAAAGCGGGAATGCAAGAAACGCACCCTATGACCAAGGGGTGCGCAACACCATTCCCGCCCCGCATGGTAGGCTTCTAGCGCGCCAGCGCCACGCTATTAGCCAGCGGTATTGGGAATGTGCAGAATACGGTTCTGGTCGGCGTACTGGTCAACGCCGTTCACGCGCCACGTATTGGTGAAGAAATCCCAATACTGTTTCTCCTCGCCGTCTTCGAACATCTCGTAATGCGTGATTTCCGAGATTTCATAGTCGATGCCGGGAAGTTCACCGCGCTTGAAAGCCTCCTTCTCCACCTTGGAAAGACGGCCTTCCATCTTGTACTTCAGCTCGATATGCTGGCCGGTGCGCTTGTCCTGCTCAACCGCATAGGCGGTATACATGCGCTTGGCCGGGGTATTCAGGCCGAACTGCATAAGCAGCGGCACGTCCATGCCGGTCAGCTTGAACTTCGCTTCGAGAGCTTCGCCGCCTACGGCCATCTTGATTGCGAAGTAGGAGCCACCCGCGTGGTGGTCCTGTTTCATCTCTTCCAGGGTAGGCGGAACGAATTCCACAATGGACAGGTGCTTGCTGTCCGTGGGGTCTGCATCGCCGCAAAACAGGTTTGCGGCCTGTACAACGCGCAAAGTAGCGGGCATATAGGTCTCCGGATTAAAAGATGGGGGAGCCGCTAGGGCTCCCCACTAGATTGCCAATAGCCTGCCGCTGTTAGACTTCAAGCTGCGACAGAAGATCGTCCAGCAGGAATTCCAGCGCGCGCTCGTACCGCTGGGAGCGGATGCCGATATAGCGCAGGACCGGCGCTTCTTCCGCCGCGAAGTCCACGGTGAACTTGCCAAGCCGCAGTTGATCGGGGCTGTTCTGATCGCGCCGGAAGCCGACCTTGAAGCCCAAGATATCCCCATCGGCCTGCAAGTTGCGCAAGGCAATGGTCATCGTGGACAGGATGCTTTCGATGGTCTGGGCCGTGATATTGAACCGGCCAAGGTAGAAACGAAGCGTCTTCAGGAACAGCAGATGGATGTAATCCCGCCCGCGCGTGACGTTGTAGAACGTCCACAGGGGGTCTTCGGAACACGTATCCGTGCCCACGTAAACGAAGCCGCCCGATGCGATGGCCGTTTCAACGCCCATCTGGCCGCGCAAGATAACGCCGCCGTTCTGCGACAGTATCTGCTGACCTTCCGTTGCGCCGTCCGTAAGCGAGAACTCGATATTGCGGTTTGGCCCCACGATGCCCTGGACCGGCTGATTTGCCCACGAGTGGAATGGCCGTCCCTGGAATTCGTGGTCACGGCGCACGCCGATGCCAATGATACGCGGGGCCGCATCTTCCGTAAGGATCAGCTCGCCGCGCTGCACCTTCGCGCCGGAAGCCAGCGGGATGATGCGCCGAGACTGGATCGTCTCGCGCCAATTGGTGAACGCAACCAAGCTGTCGCTGGGTCCGCTAAACACGGCATGCGCCAGAAGGGTATCGAGAACAGACGGGGCCTCGGCCACAAGGCCGTTGGCCAGCGTGTCCACGATGCCCGTTGCCGCCGCCGAAGAGCCGCCGCCGCCCGTGATCGCAACCGAAGGAGCCACGCTGTAGCCCTGGCCGGGGTTTGTAACCACGATGCGGTCAACGGTTGTGGAAGTGAGAACGGCCGTTGCCGAAGCCGGATCACCCGCGAAGCCCGGCTGTGTGATGGTAAGCGTTGGCACGTCGGTGTAACCTTCGCCGCCGTCTTCCACCGTAATGGCCGTGATAACGCCGTCCACAACGGTTGCGGAGAACACGGCATGGACGCCGCCCGCCGCAAGGTCGCCGCCGCTGGGCGTGATCACCAGCTCATCGCTGTCGTAGCCGGTTCCGCCGTCCACAACGGTAACGCTGGCCACGGTTGTGGGGAACAGCTTCGCAATGGCCGTGGCGTTCACGGTAACACCAGCGCCGCCGCCCGTAATGCCAACCGATGGCCGCGTCTCGTAAGACGTACCGTGATTGGTGATATCGATGGAAGCAACGCCGCTGATAACCTGATGCGTATATTCCGGGGCCGTGATCAGACGCGGGATCACGCCCAAGGCTTCGCCAGCTTTCTTGAAAGCGTGGATGCCTGTCTTGGACGAAGCGTTTCCAATCATATTGGAAATCACGGTCATCGGCGTAGCGCTATGCGTGACGCGAACGATCACGATGCGCGCCGCAACCTGGAATTCTCCAAGCTGGTCGTTGATGCCGTCGATTGCCTTGAAAGCCGTTCCCAGCTCGCCAAGATCGGTCAACAGCGTGGTATCATCGCTGAAGACTTCCACGGGCTCATCGATGGGAAAGCGGGATGCGTTGGCGTTCTGCGCGGTGCAGAGCAAGCCAACGATTGCCATATCCGAGCCAACTGCGGGGCGCGGATCATCGTTGACTTGCGTAATAGCAATGCCGAAAATCGGATCACTCAAGGGGGATACCCTCCGTTATAGGGTCTGAGAAGCCGCAGGAGGCCACAGGAGCCGCATAACGGCTCCCTTGGCTACGCGCGTACCTGAAAAGAGAAACCCGGCTGTACGGGGCTCCTGTGGCGCTTACGCGCCGTCGCCCTCTTTGGGCGGGGTTGCGCTATCGGCTTCCAGCCAAGCGCGAACGCTGGCTGGAAGCGGCAGCAGCAGAAGGCCCCACTTCACCGTAGCGCCAAGGCTTGTCCAGAGCGCGGTGAAAGTCGGGGGATTTCGCAGATTGGCCATAAGCCAACCAAGCACGGCGTAGAGCCCGGCTTTCAGGTCGGGCAGAAGTGCAATCAAGGTTTCCATGGGAATGGCGCCTTAGTTATTGATCGCCATGGCTTGGAGCCATAGCGCGTCAATCTGTTCTGTTGTGAACCCCATAACCGCGCCTACCATTTCGATAAGCGGGTGATGCCGTTCGAACTGAGAAGCATATTCCCAGCTTGTTAGGGCAATCTCGCGTTGCATGGGGTCTGGGATGGTTTCGATGGCTGCAACCACTTGGGCCGGGGTAAACCCGGCCCCGAGAAGAACAAGCCTCATTTGCAGCGGGTAAAGCGGAACAAGCTTTGTCTCAGGTACATAGGCCGCAGCGCTTGCCCTCATTTCGGCGTCACGTTCAGGCGTGGTTACAAGGTGGTAAACCACGCCCTCTATGGTTTTGCGCTCCACAAGGCCGCCGCCAGCAATGAACGCGGCGGCTTGATTGGGGTTTAGCTTAACTATCGCGTTGCCCGGTGTTTGGCGATACAGGTCCATTCTCTTTACCACACCCTTCGCCATTGCAGATAAGACCCCCTGCGTCTGATTGTAGCCGTGCCGCTTGGTGAAGCCTGACACCACCTTACGGTAAAATTACCCGGTGATGCGGCCCCGGATATTTCAACCGTCCCCTTAATAATCCCAATACCGTTGCCAGTTAGGCCGAAGCCAGTATTGTATGCAGAAACATCTATAACCGTATTCGCGGTATTGTCTTTAACAAGGCCGCCGCCCACCCCGGAATTAAATCCGCTGTGTATGGAGTAATGGAAGGCAACCTGCGCCGGACCGTTAATGGAGAGGTTTCCTGGCTGTCCGGCCAGCCAAACGATGGCCTCGAAAGCATACGCCCGGCCTGGATAGGCCGGGAAGTAAAGTTCCGTATCATCGTTGAGAGTTGCGTCGTTGGTTAGGCTAACGTCGGCTGTGGCTTGCCTGAAATTCCAACTATTCTGACGCCCAACAATAAGCCATCTGTTTACTGAGCCGCCGATATATTCCAGGTCAACGCATTCTCCAGGCTGTAGAATATACTCCTTCTCGCTGAATGAACCTGGGACGATTATGCGGTTGCTTGCGCTTGACCCGGTGTTCTCATGCATCAACAGGAACGTTGACAGCCCAGAGCTTCCGTTAACAATGCGCTTCCGGTTGCCGCCTGTGGTTGGGGCCGCAAAGCCGGTTATGTTGTGGTCTGTAGAGCCGCCGTTTATAACGATGGTGCTTTCCGTTGTCCACCCGGTAGGCGCGTAATCGTGGTTATCGGATGCGGAAATCGTGGCCGTATTCTGCCCCGCCGTATAGGCCGGAACGGTAATAAGCCCCGTGAACGTAGGGTTGTTGATCGGGGCCTTTGTGGCAATCGCCGCGATGGCCGAAGCCAAGTCAACAGCAGCGGCTTTGTCAGCAAGGGCAGTTGTAAGCCCCGTGATATCGCTCTGTGCGTGGGAATGCACAGAAGCCGCCTTACCGGCCAGCGCGGCGGTTGTGGCTGCTATGTGCGCAACGAGATCGCCGTTGATTTCCTCAAGCGCCTCTTGCACATCTTCAGCGTCAAGGCCGTCGATTGGCGTAATGCCAATCTGCGAAGCGCCTTCCGCCTCGCCAACCTGTCCCTGCGGCCCGCGCGGGCCGGACATGGAAACGCGCCAATCTGCAACCGTACCAGCGCCGCCCGTGAACGATACGTCCAGGGTTAGCTCGCCGGTGTCTGGATCATATTCAACCGTGCGGCCGAACATGAACTTGGTGGGGTCATCGGTCTTCTGGGCATAGACAAACGCGCCGCTGATAAAAGAATTGCGCTCGCCTTCTTCGATCACAAAGACCTTTGTGCCCGTGCCGATGGCAAGGGATGTTACAGAACCGGCCCCGAAGGTTTCCAAGATGCCTTGGAGACGGTCAAGCGCTTCGACAATAATCGGCGTAAGCCCGTTATCCAACCTATCAAGGCCAAGCTGGGTGATGTTCTCACCCACCTTGCTAAGGTCCATAAGGGCCGTCTCATTGGCGTGGATACGGATGTCCAAATCTTCGAGACGGAAATTCCAGTAAACTGGATCGCCAAGATTATGCCGACGCTTCACTTCGTAAAGTGGAAAACGCCGCGTCATCCGTTTCACCCCTCCTTTCTGGCTACGCCGAGAACCTTGACCGCAGTCTGGTGCTTCAGAACTATATCGCCGCGCAACCTTACGTTAACATGGCGAGGAAGAAGCTTGAGACCGCCAGCGTCGAAGGGGCGAAGAACTTCCACGTTATAGGTTTCTTCCGGCTTCACGGTAACGGCCTGCGGCTCACCCGCCTTTACGTTCTTTCGAGACATTATGAATTCCCTTTCACACAAGAAAAGAGGGGCACCGTTAAGGGTGCCCCTTTCGCGGGATAAGCTGCCCTATTAGGCCGGAACAGGCGTCACATAGTGAACGCGAGAAGCAACGTGGTAGGTGCTGCCCGCCGCGTTGGTGTCGCCTTCCTGCACGATTACGAATGATGTTTCGCCAGCGGGCAAAGTGTTGAAGAGGTAAGTGCGGCGAATGCGCTTCACGTTACCGCTGATAACCTCCAGAACCTCGTCAGCCTGAGAAGCCGCACCCTCTGTGGTTGGCGTACCGGCCGGGTCGAACACGATTGAACAATCGTGATCATGCGGCTGAGTGGGAGGGCCGCCACCAATATGGTCGTCGAAGTATTCCAGCTCCGTTTCAACGGTGATGGAAGCTGTATTGCCAGCCACAGCGCCCGTGATCGGGATGGTGATGGCTTCCGAGACATGCTTGAACGTCAGTTTGGGCCGCGCAAGCTGCACCGTGCTTCCGGTAAGCTTGATGCCCGCTTGAATGTCCTGCGTTCCCACGAAGCGGATGCGCGCACGCACCAGCGGCGGGGCAGATGCGAAAGGATCGCTTTCGCCAGCAACAAGCGCCGTCCAATCCGTTGCGCCGTTCGGCAGAACTTCGAAAACAGCCTGACAGCTTTCCGGCGTTACCATATCGGCCATAGCATCGATATAGCGGATGCCTCCGTCAAGGTTCCACGCTTCCAGCTCCACCGTGGAAATCGCGTTGTTGAACTTCGCGGCGTACAGCCTGAAGACGATATCCCGCGTAAGATCGCCCTGGAAGAACGCGCCGTCCGTGCTGTAGAAGAACGAGCCGTCCAGGAAGCGCGAGCCGCTTGACATTGCGATTTGGTGATTTGCATTCGACACGAAGACGAATGCATAGCGGCGGCCCGCCTTAAGGAAGGTTGGCGGGATGGCAAACGCAATGAAGCTGTCTGAGATCAGGTTGGCGTGGGGAACCGTAACCTTCGCAATGGTTTTGCTAAGATCGGGCACGCCCGCCGTAAGCTCGCAGATAGCCACATGCACGTTTTCGTTGCCGCCCTTGGCGATGAGGCGGAATTCCAGCTTCGTTGCCCACATATCATTTGGAGCAAGGAACGACTGCGCAACAAGCGCGCCGGTAATCGAATGATTGACCGGAAGCGTATACCAATACGGCTCTGTGATCCTGTCGCGGAATATCTGCTTTAGGTAGATAGCCGCATGCTGTTGCGTCATATCGGCAACGTTCAACACTTCGAACGTTTCGCCAGCGCGCTCGAAGTTGCCCGTAATCGGGTTGAACTGGCCTGACTTCCACCACGAAGAATTCGTGCACGCGGTAAACACAGCACCATAGCGCAGCCTCTCGCGTGACATGGTGCCCTGTATCAGGTCGAAAGTCTGGAAGCCGTACTGCGAGATGCCAAGGGCGTGCGTTGTGATGTCGTTATTGATGCGAAGTGAGTGCGTCCAGGCCGGGAGCAGAAAGCCGTCCGTCTTGGATGCGTTGGGATCGTTCGCAGAGAAGATATCCATTTCAAGGATATCGGCGTTTGCATCGGGAAAGCGGATACCCATCTCCACCTTCGCGTCGTAGCCAAGCGCAAAGGTGTTGTCAACGTCGCTTTCCAGCGCGTCCAGGAAACGGTCGGCCCCATAGCCGCCCTCATCGGGAAGCTCTGCAAGCTCCTTCAGCGTGGCGATATCGCGCCAAATCTGATGAAGGTCTTGGTTGCTGCCGCGATTTTTCATCGCCTCCCAAAGCGCGGCGATATCGCCCTTGAGACCCGCGATGATTGGCTCGAATGTGGTCTTGAACAGCTCCAGCGCCCGCGCACGCAAGTCCAGGTCTTCGGTGCTTTCCACTTCGTTGAGCGGGGCCATGGTAACGGAGACAACCTGTGTGGTGTCTACCAGAACCGTGGCAACAAGCACGTGCGTTGCGGGAATGGCCGGGGTGGTGGGGTCCGTGCTTTCCGAGCCAGGAATGAAGCTGATAACGGCCTGCCGCGCCAGCGTAATTGACACGCTTTCGCTTTCCGTCTGGCCGGTCTCCACGTCCACAAGCACTTCGCGCTCAACCAAATCGGTGTCCACGGTATTGCCCGAAGCCGTGATTGCCACGATGCGGCGGGAAGCCGCCGCAAGATGGGAAATCACGCTCTGAACAATCGGCGTACCGCGATTGAAAATTGAGCCGTTGCTGTCGTAGAAGCGGCCCGCCTGGACGGTAACTTCTGCCTGTGCCGACTTGGTTACAGCAAAACCCGCGTAACGGCGGGTTTTCGTAACTGCATCGAATGTCAGATGATCGAGACTTTCAGCAGCATAGGCTTGCAGATTGTTATGATCCGAGGCCGTCTGCTCCTGATAATCAGCGAATTTGACCCTTCTTTCCATAAACTTGGTCCTTTGTCGGTAATCCCACGATGAAGTCTTTCTCGCCCGCTAAGAACAGCTCTCCGGCCGTTATCTGCGGACGCCAGCGGGTGAAGTACAGCAACTTGTCGCTGTCCCTCTTGCTGGCCGTTAGCGCCAATCTGGTTTCCCTTACCCGCGAAAGGTCGTGGGGTATCCAGAAGCGGAGACGCGGGGCAAGAATTCCCTCACCAGCCGCAAACCTACTGCGCTTACCGGGCATGGATAAACGCAGGTAGGCGATATGGCGCGGGAAGCTGTAGCGTCCCACGCCCATAAACTGACACGCGGGGCGGCGCTGCAAGCCGCGCCCGTCGTTGATTGCATAGCGTTCAAACACCAACCGCCAAGCCGTGGAAGGCCGGAAGAAGCCCGTGCGCATGAACGTATTGGAGAATACCCGGAAGCCGCGCGTTCCGTTCTCGCGCACAAGCTCCGGTTCCATCGTAACCGGCCGCACCGTGGCAAAGGCCGATTGACGCCATGGTGCGCGCGTTACCGGCTCAATCGCCACGATGAGCCGCCCCGCCGTGGAGGGCTGGAAGAACTTCTTCCGGTCTATGATGGAATTGGCAAACACCTTGCTTCCGCGTTCACCGCGAAAGTGGAGGAAGAAGGCCAAGCCATCGATCCTTACGCGCACTTCCGTTTCAACGCCGTTCACCACGTAGCGTGCGCGCCGGGTTAAGAGCGTGCCCGCCGTGCTGGGCAACAGCCACTGATTTTCAAAAAAGCTATGGAAGTTGCGGTTAAGGCGGTCTGTGCCCGCGAAGGTCTTGCGGCCCTTCGTGCCGCGTTCCTTCGTGCGCCATGTGCGTATCTGCGGAAGCTGGCTAAGCCATGCTTCCCGCTCTTCACGGGTAAGAGAAGGCCCGCTAAATACGCCTTCCGGTGGGACGGTATATTCGAAGAGCGCTCCGGGGCTGTATCGCAGATACATGATGATGCCCTTGAGCGTTCCTTTCGCCCGGTGCATCTCGATGGAGTTGGCAATGATGGAACGCCGCTGAAGCAACGGCCAATTATCATTCCACAGGTCCACGCTGAAAGCGTGCGCAAGCACCTTTAGGAATGGCTCGGGGCATGTCCACGGGTTCCATATCTCGCGCGTTGGGGCCTTTATGGCCTCGCTGCGCTTCTCCACGGCCGAGAGCGCCTTGTTAAAGGGCGTCTCGGCGTTGGGTAATAGATGGTCCTTATCTGGGATCATTCAGTGACCGCTGTAACGATTACCGAAGTGGGATAGGCCGCTTGATACGGGTTGCAGATGATATCTGCGGCAGGCGACAGGATTTCCACGCGCCGCACGTTGGCGATATAACCGGCCCCGCCCAAGACGTTCAGGTAAACTTCGGCCCCGATGCGATAGCGCGCGATGGCCGCCGCCGTGATCGCGGTTTCAACCGCGTCAATGATTTCAGCCGGTATCGGTCCAGGCGGAATAGTGATCCGAGCTTCAATCTCATATTCGATGATGGTTGCCGAAGCCACGTCCCAAACATCGGTAAGGGGCATGGCCCCGCGATCTTCCAGCGCTTCGCGCACCTTGTTGATTGTGCCGATTGTGGTAGGCGCGCCGCCGTCTTCCAGAAGGCGGATGCGCACCTCTCCAGGCTTCCCATGAACGGCCGGGCCGTTGCACACGATATCACGCAAGCCAGGAACGGCGGTAAGCGCACGGAAGATAATCCCGTCTTCGCTTCCCGCCGCTGGCGCGGCGAAGCCGGTAAGGTAACGGACGAGAAGTTGCGTGTCCGTTTCCATGATTGGCACTTGCGTCTCAGGATCAACCCCGGTTTGCAGCCGCGCGATATTCGCGCGGGCAACAATGTTTTCCAGGTCTGCGCCCTGTGCATAGGCAGGGAGAACAGCACGCACGGCGCTATTCACCCGCGCACGCATCAGCACTTCGCGAAGTGCGCCAACCTCTTGGGCAATCTTGATAGGGTCTGTTTCCAGCGCCCCAACGTCATAGGGGAAGCCTGCAAGCGTGGCAAGCTGTTGAAACAGCGCCATGCGCTCCGCAATAAGCGCCTCACTGTCCAGCGTTGCGATTGCATCGGGCCGGGGCAGGAATTGCGTATTGATGATCGGGGCAAGGAAGTTTTCAATGTCTATCGTCATGCATCACCCCGTTGCCAGGAAGCCGCCTTGCAGCGCATCCCGCTGGATGTTCACGGCTTGGCCGTACCACTCAACCACCACAATCCGCGCGCCCTCCGATGTGAAATCGTCAAGGTGGCCGCGCGGCAGATAGAAGCCTTCCAGGCCAACGCGAAGCCGCCCAAGGCGAAGTTCATCAGGCGTGGAAAGGATACGCACCTGTGAAAGCTTGAAGCGGGGCTCCAGCTCCAGGGCCACATAGATGGACGTGAAGAACTGAACAACTATCTGTGGCGAAATGTTTTCGCCAAGTAGGCGCGGGATGAACGAGCCAAACCAGCGGCGTAACGGCCTAAGGCCGAAATAGGTCTGGAAAATGCATTCCAGGCTGTTTTCGACATGCTTCCAGCCTGAGACAGGCTTGCCCGTATGGCGGTCAACTCCGCTTCCGGGTCTGATTGCGTAGACAGCCATTTTTCAGCCGCTCTCATAATCTCTGGGATGTGCGGACGTAGGGCCGCTGCAATGGCGTCAGCCAATTGCACGTGCTCCCGTTGGGTTGTTGCTTGGTCGCGGCGCACGGCCATATAGTGCAGCCACGAACGGATTGTACCGTTGACGTAAAGACGGCTTGGCGTAAGCCCTTCCGGAAGCACCACGCGGGCGCACTCCTTGGCGATGCCGTTGCGGATTGCCCACTCGTAATCGTCTATGGCGCGGTCAGCCAACGCCTTTTGCCGCCGTTCCCATGCTCTTACCAGTTCATAGTCGAAGCACGGAAGCGATGCCTGACGGTTTTTGGGGTCTTGCATCCGCGTTTCGCGTATGATCGTGTCCCGCTTGATCTGCGAGACGTTGGCATAGCGTTGCGAGAATTCCTGAAAGCTGCACGACCTGTGCCGCAGAAGCTGCCGCGCTATATCGCGCGGCGCTTCGATGGAAAGGCAGGCGTTGCCAAGTTCAAACGGCGACCAATGGTGGTTGCGGATAAGGTAGCGGATAAGCTTCTCGTTGTTCTCGCCTGCCGCTTGGCTTTTGGGGCTGGACACGCGCGCCGCGTATACGATGGCCTTTTCACAATCCGGCGTGATCCAAACCAGGGAAGCTTTGATCAAGCATCATCCTCCGGAACACCAGAGAAGCCGGAACCGGGCATGGTGTCTTTATGCCGATGGCTTCCGTCTATCTTCTGGTTATTGTGCTTCATCTTCCCGCCCTGTTGATCGTAACCGTCTTTTTTGAAATCGAAGGTGGTTCCGTCTGCGGTTATCTTCATTTGACCATCGCGGAATTCAAGCTTTGTCTTTCCAAGCGTCATAACCACTTCTTCTTCACCCGGCTTATCGCCTTTTTCACTTGGCGACGGGTTCTGATCCGACCACGTAAGTGGATGCGCCACAGCTTGTTCAAAATCGCCGCCCGGTGAAAACATGGTCATGGTTTGCCCCACGGACGGCGGGGCGTGGATTTTCAGGGCTCCGGCCTGTTGCCCGTATGGAACCCATGGGCCAAGAAAATCTTGGCCCTGGTCATCCTTGCCCAGCTTCAGCCGAACGCGCTGTTTCTTGGTATCCACTTCCGCAACCGTGCCGTGGCGCATTTGGTTGGCAACGCGCCTTTCAAGCTCTGTGATGCGTGATAGAAGGTGCGAGATTAACTGTTGCATCTTAGACCTACGTTAAAACGCCATAGGAAGCCACAGGAGCGGCGAAACTGATTTTTAGGTACGCGGGTAGCCGGAACAGCTTTCGGGGCTGTGCGGGGCTTAAAACGCCACGCTACGGCAAGACGGGATCATCATCACCCGGCTCTTGCGGAACGTTGAACTCCACCTCCTCTTGTGTGAACTCATGTTCACCCGCACCAAGGCGGCCAGAAGTAAGCGGCGGGATAACTTCTTCGCCGGTAAGCGGCGAAAGATAGGCGGGGCCAATGCCAAGGCCGTAAGCCATATCGAGATTAAGGCCAAGCTCCTGCATCGCCTGCACCCACGTTTCAGGTGGGTTTGTGCCAATCATCGAGCGCGCGATGATTTCGGCAACGCCTGTCTCGCCATCTGCGGTTAGGTTGGCGATAAGATCAGACCAAGCGTGCGATGGGGCCTGATTAACGGCAGGCTCGCCGATACTGCACACAGAAAGGATAAGCTGCCGCGCGGCGAAGCGGTGCCCTTGATCGTTCGCGGCCCCGCGCTTTGAAACGGATTTCTTGATACCCGTAACAGTCTTGCGCCACAGCTTGGCCCATTTGCCCTCGCCGCCCATCAGCGCGCGCCAAATCTGCCGTTCAATGATATCGATGCCCAGCTCTATGGCCGGGTCAGTAGCCGGGATGATGATTGCCGATTGCCCGTTTTCCGTGTCGTTAATCCGGGTTGAAACAACAATCTCGAAAACAAGGTCTATCGTGTGGTCTCCATCAAACCACTGCTTACCGTTGGTTTCCGAAACTGATAAATCGGTGAAAACGTTGATGAGCGGCTTGGCATCATCGCCCATATAGGGCTCGGGATCGCCAAGGCTATCATGGACGTTTTGCATTGCGTAGGTAGAGCCCTCTCGCAAGGCGCGCACGGCTGACGTGCGCAAAGCAACCCGTATAAGGCTCATTTAACCACCGATAGCCGATAGGTGCGGTCGCCGGAAGGCGTAACAGGCAGGCACCAGACCACGGCATAGGTCTTGCCCTGGAAAACTACGTGGTCTTTCTCGCGAATGGCATAGCCAATCGTTAGGAGATCATCGCGAGATATCCAAAGCTCGGACAGGCCGGAAGCAACGCGAGTTGCCCCAACCAAGCCCGAGCCCTGCGATGTGCCTTGAGTGCGCTGAGCCGCAACCTCCTGCGAGAAAACAGCCTTGACGGTTTTCTGCGGTCGCGCACCATCCACGGACGTTCCATAGTCGGAACCGTTTTGCGGGATGATAAGCACGGTATCGCCGAAAGCGACAACCTGTGCCGCCTGAGCTTGGCGGTCCAGTTCATCAAAGTCACTCATCGCATACCTTTGGATAGTTATGCGGCGGGGCTAGAAGCCCGCCGCTGTTATGGGCCTAGGTCCGCTTACCACGGAACAGCGCGCCGGGCATGATGCAGACGGGAAGCGGATACTGTGCAATCTCCACCTCAACATGCGCATCGCGGCCAGAAACGTCCGGCAGAACCCACGAATAGAGCTTCTGACCGAGCGTGTTGACGTACTGCATACCTTCGGCCGGGGCAAGCACCCACTGGAAGATACCAGCGCCAAGCGGGAAGATGCGGCATTCATCGGTTGGAATGCCTACCTTCTTCTTCGCGTACATGCTATCGGTGCCCCGATAATTCCACCACGACATACCGCCGAAGTCAATCATCTGGTAGGCCGCGCCGATCCTGTCGGAAGTTGCGGCGGCCGGGGTATTCAGATAGCGCTCGCGAACTTCCTTGTGCGCCGAGAAGTTGTCATAGAAGTTGTCGCCGCACAGGGCCGTCCACTGGACCGCGTTGCCGCCGATGCCGAAAAGCGCGTCCATGCCCTTCCGCTGCATATCAACGATCTTCTGGCGAAGCGCGTTGTTCGCGGGGGAAGCGTTGTCCAGGTCGAAATCGATCACGGATTGCCGAGACTGCGAAAGCTCGGTGCACCAATCATAGATCGTGGAGCCGTCCGTATCCTTGAACGTGCCGTCGATCAGATTGAGCAGGTGGTATTCTTCCGTAAGCTGCATATCGGTGCGCATTTCGGCCTGCCGCATGGCCACTTCGGTCATGATGGCTTCCAGCTCGGTCTCGCTGCCGAAAGCACGGATGCCCTGAACTTCGTCCGCGCGCATCTTGCTCTGAAGCGCAATTCGCGTGGTTTCGAAGTTGCGCATCTTGCGCTTGTCGCGGCCCTTGTGCGGGAAGGGCGTTCCGCGTTCCGTGATGTGGATAAGCGCCGGGGCGTGCGAACGCTCTTCGATGTACACGCCAAGCGTGCGCACGGGCCGGTCCTGAACAAGGCCGGGCATTGCGCGAAGGAAGCCGGGCACATACCCGATTTTCTGCACAGCGGCAGTCATCGAGATCGCCGAGAAGGCATCCTGATGGAAAACGTCCATAGTGATCATGCGTTAGATCATCCTTTGGAGATTGAAGACGTGACAGTTCATCCCGCCGCCCGAAGACGGCGGGGTATGTGGTTAGATCAGGCTAGCCGGGGCTAGCTGTTCTGCGGATAGAGCGGGTCGTTCGCGCCGCGCACGCGAATTTGCAGAAGGTCGCGAAGCTGCCGCTCGGCCGCCCGCTTCTGCTCTTCGGTCATGCCGGACTTCCATTCCAGCGCGCCGCCGAAAACTTCAGCCTGCCGAACAACGAAAGCCGCCTTGGTTGTGGACGGGTTTGCAGAGGTGACGCCTGCATAGATCACGCCGGACGGGGCCGCGTGCGCAGCCGGGTCGAACTCCTTCCACTCGAAGTCATCCACGTTCAGGTTCACGTCCACGTAAACTTCTTCGCCAGCGGTAAAGTCGGTGCCGCCATCGGCCAGGGTGAACTTGATTTCGCCGTTGTACGCCGAGCCAACCGCGCCAGCCAGCGCCAGCTTAAAGCCGTTCGGGTCGTAAACGTCGAAAGCAGCCGTTGCGCCGGTTGTGGTCATCACCAGCTTGTAGCGGCCCTGTTTCACCGTAGCCGCGTCAACAGCGGGGCTTGCTGCCGTAAGAACGCCATCGCCAAGGCCAAGGCGCTCTGTCTGGGAAAGCTTCCCGTAAACGTCGGCAATATCGATATACCAGCGGTCGCCAACGCCGATTGCGCCGGATGCGTTGGGAATGGTGAACTTCACAATGCCGGTGAAAGCAACGTTCTGGGTTGCCTGCCCCACGAATGAACCATCCGGGGCATAAACGCCGAACTGCGCATTGTTGTCGGCTCCGGCGTTGGTTTCGGCAACGATACACTCAACGGTGTAACGGCCATAAGCCGCCCCGGCCGCGAAGGCCGGGTTAGCCAGGGTAAGGGCCGCCGCGCTGTCGTTGTCGCTGTCGGTTGTTGCGGTTGCGGCCTTATTGGCTTCCGTTGGCACCTTCACCACAACGTGGCCGGACTTCAGCGTTTGGGAAGCGGCAACCTTGCCCGCTTCGCGCGACTGGTGCCCGTTGGCCTCCGAGATAAGGAATTCGCCGGGGTGACGGCCTTCCGTCAAAGTTGTCATATAGAACCTCTGATTTTGTAACTGTGTGAGACGGCCCGCCCGCTAGGCGGGTCCGGCTGCTACGCGGCCTTGAAGCCCCGCTGCTTATTCACCTTCGCCACGGCCTTGTCCCAAGACGCATCGATTGCGGCCTGGGTGGTGGGAGCCGGAACGTTATGGGCATCGGCCAGCGCGCCAGCGTCGGCCCGCTCGGCCAGCGGCGGGATCGCCGAAGCTTCGGAAGCCGCAGCTTCGAGAATGGCCGTTGCCTGTTCGATGGAAAGGCCCTGCCGCGCCAGCTCGTTGGCCAGCTTGCCTTTGCCCTTCGCGGCCTCGGAATTCACGATGCCATCATAGCGCGCACGCTCTGCGGCCACCGCATCGGCAATGGCCTTGGTGTGGTCCGCGATAACGGGGGGAAGGTTGTCTTCGGTTGCCATTGTGGCTCCTTTGCGTTTCTTCCAGCCAGCGCTTACGCCGCTGGAAAGTTCGGTGAACACGCCTTCAAAGGTTCCGATAGCATCAGCCAAACCGGCCTTGATTGCTTCTTCACCTGTGAAGTCCCCCGCCTCAGTGGCGCGGGCAGCTTTGGCCGTAAGGCGGGATGCCCCACGGCCCTCTTCAACCGCCTGCGTAAAGCGGTCATAAAGCCCCATAACCATTTCCTGTGCGTTTTCACGCGCACGCTCGGAAAGGGGCTCAAAGGGATTGCCGTCTGCCTTTTTGGCACCAGCGGTGATTATCGTGGGATCAATGCCCTGAGCTTCCAGCTCTTTGCTGTGGTCCAGGTGTATCCAGATAACACCAATGCTTCCAAGCGCAGACGTTGGCGAAACCACAATCTGTGAAGCCTGGGAGGCAATCCAATAGCCAGCGCTATAGGCGTGATCATTGATCACGGCATAGACTGGCTTTTCATCGCGCAACGCGCGAATGGATGCGGCAAGGTTGGCGATGCCACCCACCTCGCCGCCGAAGCTGTCGATGTCCAGGATAACGCCGCGCGTGTGCGGGTCGGCCCGTGCATCGGCAAGCTGTGCAGCAATGCCCTCGTAGCTCTGCAATCCTGAATAGCTGCCTATCCAGGCACCACGGTTAACAAGGGAGCCGGTGATGGAAATCACCGCAATCCCGCTTTCGGCCGGATTGAAGCTGTAAGAACCATCGGGCCGCTTGCGGCTTCCGAAGAATTCGTTAGCCTCAACTTCGTTCTTCGCATCACGAAGAAGCGCTTCCTCGTTTAAGGAGCCGCCGAAGATGCGTTTGTGCAGCGCGGCGCAAATGATTTCCGCCTTGCCAGGATGAAGCAACAACGGCGTATTGTAGAGCCGTTGCGCAATCTGTGGAAGGTTGAACAAGCTAACCTCCAATGAAGGCGCGGCGGGAAGGCGGCTTGCCTTGCTTCGCCTTACACGCCTCTACCAACTTGGCCAGTTCAATGCGCATCTCTTGCACATTGGCGCGGCCATATTCCACGCGGCGTCTGGTGCCTCCTTCCGTCCAAAACTCAACAACAAGCGCCTGACCGCCCGTAATGATGTTTTGGATTATGGATTTCAGCTCTTCAACGGCCACGCAAGGGTCTGCGTTTAAAACCGCCATCAATACTCCTCAGATGATCTGCCCTCTTCGGCCTCCTGTTTCTTCGCCTCATCGCTAGAAATTTTTTCACGGGCTAGAGTGGCCGCCGTTTCAGCGGCCAACTCTATGCCCAACTCTTCACGCAACTCCTTCTCTGCGGCAAGATAGGCTACGGTGTCCTCGTAATCGTAGCCCAAGTCATCGCAAAGCTGGGTAAGCGAAAGCGCGCCAATCTCGTTTAGGATTTTGACCGCCTTAGCCATCTTTTCGTCATCGGCCTGTGGCCGTGGCGTGCCCTTCCATTCCGCGTAGCAGATGCCTGCACGTTCAGACATGAACTGTTCCATGCCACCCGGAAGCATCACCCGCCCCGTCTCAATCTGCTCTTCAAGCCAATTCTCGTAGCAGCCGTTATTGAACGGAGACAGCACGTTGCGCCGCCGCTCCATCACGATTGCCCAGATTTGATGAACGGCCATGCGGATTGACGAGAAGGTTACGCCCGCGTAATCGCCCGTGAAATCCTCATAGGTGATGCCAAGGCAACGGGCAATCTCGCGAAGAAGCATCTTCGCGTATGTCTCATATTCGCCCGCCGCGCCCTTAACGGTCATCAGGTCCAGCTTCTGGCCGGGAAACAGGTGGGCAATGCGCCCGGCCGTGCCGATATCGATCTGTGCGCCCTCGTACCATCCCTGTTGCGCCGCGTTCCAACAATCGAACGCCGATACGCTGTCCCCCGCCGATGAAACCTGCGCTTGCTCCTTGTGGGTAAGCAGACCTTGCATTGCTTCATTGGTGGGATATTCGGACGTAAGGGTTGCCGCGAAGACGCTTCGCAGGATATTGGCCGTAAGTGTGGCGTTGGCCAATTGGTCGAAGCGCTTTGCCACGCGAAGCGCCGGGGTAAGGGGGCTAATGCCCCTTACCTGTCCGGCCATGCCGTCGAACACGTGCAGCAACCGCAACCGATTATAACGGTCACGCGCGGGCACCATAAGGTCGCGGTATTGGCCGAAATGGTTTGTGTATTTGAACCTATACGCCATGGGCCGCCCGTGCGTGTTAAGCTGGACGCCCTGAACAACGTTGTCTAACAGGTTGGTTTCGCGCGACATGCGCATGGGAGGGATAACGCGCACCTTGCTTTTGTTCAAGGAGTTGGCCGCGTTGATGTACGGAAGCTCCGCCACGATTTCACCCGTGGCGATGAACGACATATACGCCTGCCGCTGTTGCTTGCCGTGATCGGAGCGGCCTTCCGCGTCGCATTCATTGGCGCTGCATGCGTAGCTGTGCCACAGGGCCTCTACATCCTTGGCCCATTGCTTGGCCGTGGTTTCATCCATGCCAAGGCTTTGATATTTGGGTTTCGCCTGTAGACGAAGCCCGCCGCCTACCACGCTGGCCGCAGAAGCTTCGATGCCGCCCGCTATCCATCCAACGTTTTGGGCCATGTCCACGGCCCGCGCCTGTGCACGGTCGTAGGCTTCCCCAACGTCTTCACGCGGCTCGCGCAGCATGGGCCACCACTTCGCCCAAACCGTGCCCTTCTCGCCTTCCATGAAGCGCGCGTCCGGCCGTGGCTTATCGTTCCTTCCGCCGTTAGGCAGAAGGTTTCGCAACGTATCAAGAAAGGCCATTGTAACTCCTAAAGCTTTCTGGCCGCCTGTGCCATGCGCTTGCGTAAGCCTTCGCCAACGCTTTTGCCGCTATGGCTGTCTTCTTCGGTAACGCCGCCGCTTCTTTCAACGCCTTCCGGGATCAGATGGCAATTCAGAAGCCACGCGGCAGCACGCGCAAGGGCTTCGGCGTCCAGATAATGGTTCTCGGATGAGCGCACAATCCACTCCGGCTTACCCGTATCGGGGTCTATGATGCGGTTTTCCGCCGCAACTTGACGGCAATAATCTTCCGTGGCGTTGCTGGGTAGCAGGAACGCGCCCGGCTTATCCATCGGAAGGCGGATTGCGCTATGCGTCCATTGCTTGAAGAAATCGCTGTCCACGTGAACAAGCTCAATCTTCCGCCTTAGGCCGCCGTCATCAATGCCATGCTCCACAATGCTAAGGGGCTTCATGCGCACGTGGTGGCCGCGTGTAGCGCGGCACAACCATGAATTCTTCCAACAGAAATCATAAACGGTATGTGCGTCGCCGCTTGATTTCTTGTTTGGCCGGAAGCCCGCGTCTATGAACGCCTTTGAGACGAGCATGCCCGCGCGCTCGGCCGTAAGAACCTTGTAAAGCTCTTCCCAAACGTCATTGTGATGCGTTGGACCCCAAATCTCATTGGCGTCCACAAGCCAGGATGTGCCGCGAGAACCCCAACCACGGATAACGTAGACAAGCCGCTTTTGCTGCACGTCCACGCCTGCCGTAAGGATCACCGCGCCCAAAGGCACGTTGCCCATGGGGTACGGAAGCTTGCGCCCGGCTACTTCCTTCCACGTGACAGCGTTTTCAACTTCCAGATGGGAGAAGCATTCGCCGAAAGCGGAATTGATGACCGTTTGGATTTTGTTTGCATCGCCTGTGGCCATTTCACCAAGTAGGCGCGCAGCACGCTCCCCAAACGTTCTAAACGGACTACACAGCCCCGAAACCCAAAAGCTAATGGTGGTAGTGGCGGGATGGCTTCCCGCCACTGTACCGGCCTTATTTACGGTTTGGCCCGGTGCCACATAAACGCCGCGCTCGTTCATCTCCTGCTTATGGTGCTCTTCGATCACCCCACCGCATCCGGGGCATTCCAGATACGCGGAATGCAGCACCTGCGCGGGGCTCTCGTGCTTCGGCCATTTCAGCAGGTCGGCGCGCGGCACAAAGAAGTCTCCGCAGTGCGGACACGGCCAGCACCAATGATGCCGCGTGCCCTCCTGCCAAAGCTTCCAGATGCCGCTTTTGATTTCATCGGGCTCCCGATACTTCCAGAAGCGCAAGCCGCTGTTGGGGTCAAGCTCCGTTTCCACCAAGCCAAGGGAGGGCGTGGAAACCACGCCAACCGAGAAGTCATCGTATGTTTCGCCACGCGCTTCCACAAGGCCAAGGGGATCGCCCTGGCCGCGAATGTTGTGCAGCATTTCGTCATATTCGTCCACCACGGCCAAGCCAGCCGGATCAGACTTAAGGGCTGTGGAGCTGCCGCCATGCGCCAAGCGCACGCGCACGCCAGCAATGCGCTTAAGCGTCTTGCTTTGCATACGGTCGCCTAGCAACTTGGCTTGCAACGTGGCCGATTGCTCAAACAGCTCCACCAACCGGGGCTCAAACTGCGTTTTGACGAATTCCGCAGTAGGCCCCGCGTAAAGGATAGGCACGGGCCTTTGATCAAGCCGCGCACCCATAACGTCTAGCAGCGCTTCCGTCTTGCCGCTTTGGGCGGCCATGGCGAGAACGCAGCGCTTATATTCGCCGCTGTCCAGCGCGTGCTCGAAAGGGATGATGTACGGGGTTAGGCCGGGATCGCGAGCGCCCGGCCTGCCGCTGGTTTCTGGATAGACGCGGTTTTGATATGCCCAGATATCGGGCTTATTCCTCTCTACTGGCTCTAGTATCTTCGCGGATAGCTTCGCAAGCCTCGCCATATTTCGAAGCGAGCGCGGCCAGTTCGCGCCTGATGCCGTCAACGGCACGTTCAATGCGGTTTCTGACATCCCTGTCCCTTGTTCCAATCATGGCGGGAAGACCGGCCAGACGCGATACAACTTCGCCCATCATCGTGGCAACGAAAGCCTCGGCTTCTTCCACGGGCACAAGCTGGCCGCCTTTCGCGGCCATGCGCTGCTCAATCTCTTTCGCGCGAATAGCTTGGAGCTTCTTTTGGGTTTCCGTGCCAAGGTTCTGACGCCTTTCGCCCTTCGCCCAAGCAATGATGCCGCGAATGCTTTCTTGAAGACTGTACAGCTTGTTTTTGTCCGGCGCGATGAAGCCGCCCTTTGCCAAGTCGTCAAGCTGCCTTGACGGCATGCCGCATAGCTCACCAAGCTCGAATTGCCGGTATCGGCCATCTTGCAGGAACTTGATATATCCCTGCATCAGCTCAAGAAGGTGATACCGGCCCCGCTTCATAGCGTAATAGCCAAGGTTGCCGATGCGCTTTACATCACGCTCGGGGATATCAAGGAGCTTCGCGGCCTCAAACGCCGAAAGATAACCCCTTTCCGCCTGTTCTTCGGCCATTCATCCTCCTAGCGCAAGCCCGCAACCTTGTGCGTCTGAACCGAGACAAGCCAATCGTTCACCCGCGCCGCTTCCAGGCAAAGCTCCGTTGCCTTCTTCGACATGGAAAGCGGCTGCAAATAAACGGGCACGTGGTACGCCGTGGCGCTTTTGCGCACTTCAAGGCGTCTCGCCAGAAGCTTTTGCAGCGTTGTGATATCCGCTGGTTTTCCAACCGGCATCTTGATTTCGTCGGCGCGCAATAGCGCGTCATCAAGCACCACAAGGCCGCCCGGCATATCCACCTTGGGCGAGAGAGTTACGAAGGTTCCGGGGTCCGCGCTGATTTCGTGCGTGCCGCTGGTTTCGATCTGGGTTGTAAAGCCCAAGCTTTCGAGATCGTTTGTAACCTTGAAAAGGTCGTAAACGCACGGCTCGCCGCCCGTGAACACCACGTGGTTGTTGCCGTATTCCTTGGCTAGGCGCACCAGGAACGCGGCTTCCACGATGGCGAATTCAGGGGAGCCCGGCGCTTTGTTCGCAAGCGCCACATAGTGCACCAGATTGGCCGCGTTCACCTTCCAGGTGTATTTCGTATCGCACCACGGGCACCCTACGGCACAGCCTTGAAGCCGGAAGAAGGTGGAAGGCTTCCCCGTATGGGAGCCTTCCCCTTGCATCGTTGAGAAGTGTTCGTTAAGGAGCAAGCCTTCCGCAAAGCGCGTTTTGCTGCTCTCGCTTGGCCCGCCGCTTTGGCTTGTGCCCTTGGGCATATGCTGCTCTGTCACGTTCCGCCTCCACCCTGTTTTCCCACGGAAAGACAAGCCATGTCTCCGGGTCGATGATATACGCCACGGTCCCGCCGTGAACATGCTCCGATTTATCAAACCACGCGGCGAAGTGAACAACCGGAAAGGTGTCCATCGTTTCGCCGCTTTCGATAACATCGTCTATAACCAGCGTGTTAAGCTGGTCAACTTCGGCCCTATCCGTGATTAGCGGGATGCCAAGGCCATGGCTTACGGCAACCGCCATCGGCAGGCCGCCGCGCGGGATGCCGTACACGCTTTTAACGGAGCCCGATTTCACATAGTCCGCGTAAAAACGGATAAGGGCCTCAGCCCCCCTAGTGAAGTGAGCCCACGTAACCGCCAGCATGGAGCCGGTATGAAGCGCGGCATTTGCCGGTTTCTTCAATGATCGTTTCAACGAGTTGCACCCCCGTGCCAAATAACTGCATGGGGCCAACGCAGCAGACCAAATGCCTAGCCATGTTCTCCGCTGTAGGGTTGAAAGGAACGGCAACCACTGTTCTGTCGATTTCCATGAGAGCCCGCAAACGCGGGTCTTGTTCCCATAACAGAAACTTGTGGTCCCAATTCTCCTCAAGCCATGCGCACAGCAACGTCTTGATTTGAGAAAAGTCCAGCACACGCCCAATGTGGTCAAGCGTGTGCGCCGCGCACACAAGGTGGAATTTGTAGTTGTGGCCGTGAAGGTGCGCGCACTTCCCCTCATGGCCCCAAACGCTATGACCGGCGCAAATCTCGTGCGTGCGCGTGGCCGTGATAACGCCGTTTGTGATGCTCACTTTGCAAGCTCCATCAGCCCCAACATACGCTCCATTTGGTGGGGTAGGTTCATTGTTCCGCGCGCGGCCTGGGTAATCATCACGGTGCCCGCATCTCGCACGCCACGCCAGCACGCACAGAAATGCCGCGCCTGAACGATCACGCCAACGCCACGCGGCGCAAAGGCCGCGTGCAGGGCTTCCACAAGCTGTTGCGTGGCTTCCTCCTGTATCTGCGGCCTGGACATGATGTGTTCTGTGATGCGCCCAAACTTCGATAGACCGAGCAGGGCGTTCCCTGAGAGCACGCCTACCCATGCCTTCCCAATGATGGGAACCAAATGGTGGCTACAAGCCGAATTAAAGCCCCAAGGGCCTGCTACAAACATATCGGAGCCCTGCACCACGTTGGGGAACGAAGTGGCTTCAGGCGGCCTTAAATAGCGCCCCTTGAACACTTCGCGCACGTACATCTTCGCCACGCGCGCGGCAGTGTTCTTCGCGTTGGGATCATTCTCCCTGTCGATCAGAAGGGCGTCAAGTACGCCCTCCATCGCAAGCTTAACCCCTTCCTCGATGCACTCCATTTCGAAGTCATCGATATAATCGGCCAGCGATGCATTGGCGTGCATCGAAACGCCCTTCGCCTTTAGCTGGGATCGAACTTTTTCGATCACCAGCCTAACGTCATACGGCTTTTCCATGGTATCGGCCCGCGTCATAGTGCTGCATCAGCAAGCGCGTATAGATGCTTGTCGTGATCGCAAAGAACAGTTTCACACCAAGAACGCGGCGTAACTCACAAGAAAATTCCACCCACGAGGCCGTTGTGATGTTCTGCCAAGTGGAACACACACCTTTGCCAGCGTCTGGGGCAAAGATTGAATAGGGATCATATCCCAGCTTGCGGATGCGCTCGGCCACGCGCCGGTTAAGCTTGGCGCGGGTAAGCTGGCGCGGGTGAAGCAACTCCATCACGCCGTGCCCCATATAGACGGATACCGTACCGAAGCGCCCGCCCTGTTTCCAAGAGCTACTGTCCACGCTGTACGGCTTCAGAAGCTTGATTAGGGGCCAACGTGTCATGCCCAGCAAATGCGCCTTGCGCCCTGCCGACCATTCAATCATTTTGGCCGCCCATTGCGCGCCCGCCAGATTGGCGGACGCAAGGCCGCCGAAAGCCACGTAATCAGAAGTCTGATAGTAGGCGTTGACGGTTTCTTCCGTATCGCCCCGCGTGGCGATGGGGATAGGCTTGAAGCCCCGCGAGAGCATGATTTCGTAATTGCGTAGGGTCTGCTCCGGTTGCCCGATCACGTCTAGCGTGTAATAGCAATCCGGCATAAGGCCGTCCATGCGCAACGTATCCAGGAAGCCGCAATAGCCGTCAAGCGTTACCTCCTTCCCCATCTTGAAGGCGGTAAAGGCCCCGCTGTCCAACATGAATTCGATATCCTCCCGCCTGCTCTTCACCAGCTTGCGCAGGTCTGAACCAAGGTAGGAGTAGGATATCAGGATGGGAATTCTATTCGATTTCGAGGCTGTCTCCAAAATCGATGTCTCCCCCGTCTCGCATGGCCTGCAAGGCGTTATCCAGGTGCTTCTTCACCGTGTCTTTGTGCTGCGGCAGGCAACGCACCTTGATTACCGCTTTCAGCTCTGCCACGTCTCCGGCCAGCTCTTCCGCCGTAACGGTGGGCTTCCAACCGCCAATGATGGTTTGCAGCTCATCATCCGAGAAACCGGCCCCGGCCGGGTCCATATCTTGGTCGATAAGCTTCTGAACAGCGGCGGCCAGAAGCTCGTCGTTCCACGTGCTGTCTTCGCCGAAACGGTTGTCAGCCAGGATAAGCTCCAAGGCTTCCGCATCCGTGCCCTCGAAGATGGCGCACGGAATGCTTGCCGCCTTGTCCACGCAACCAAACGCCTGCCAACGCTTATGACCGGCCAGAATGGTGCCATCGGGCCGCGCCACAAGCGCGCCCACGAAACCCACGCGCTTCATGTAATCGGCCAGCTTCTGAATTGAAGCCGCATCGTGCTCGCGCGGGTTTTCGGGATGCGGCTTGAACCAATTCCAGGGCCGCACTTCGATTTCTGATACCTTGGCCTCAAGGCCCTTCTTCAGCTTCGCCATTAGCGCCGCCCTCTCTTTTCAGTGCACAGCTCGGCAGCTATGCGTATAGCGCTTGCCGCAACGTCGATAGCCTCTTTGCGCATGGCTTCGAGATCGCGGTTGCGTTGCTTCGTCCAAACGTGCTCTTTCAGCTCTTCGAACTCTTCCATAAGAACGCCGAAGCCTTCGTGAGCACTGTTGAACGGCCCGTATATCTCGCGAGATTGGGCCGCCAATTTCAGGGCGGCCAGCGCCGCCCGAACGAATTTCTTCTTAGGTCTCATCGCAGAACCCCGCCCGCTTGCGACGCCACAGCAGATAGTCAGCCCCTTCTTCCACATCAGGGAAGCAATGCACGTAGCCAGCGCCGCCGCGTGCAAGGGGATCGATAACGGAGACGATGGAAGCGCCCGTGATCTGGTGTCCGAACTGCCCCTTTTCCGCGTAACTGTCGATGGCCTTGTAGCCCTTGGCGCGGCATGCCCAAAACTGGCCGCCCTGGAAAGGGTGCTCGCTATGAAACATGGCGTAGTTGTGGCGATGGCCGCAGATGTACAGGGCCGCCTGTGCGCGCTCTGCCATCTTCATGGGGCCTTGCAGCGGGTTGATCGCCGAGCTTCCCTTGAAGTCGTGCGCCGCCCATATGGGAAGTTTCAAACCGCACGGAAAGGTAAGCTTGATTTGGGCCTGCCAATCGTGAAGCGGGACGATGTTCCGCGCTTGCGCGCGCATCAGCTCACTTCCACCGCGCCAAGCGTCGTGGTTTCCAAGCAACCACATCAGCCACTCAACCCCGGAACGGTGCAACAGCCACTCCACAAGCTGTGCGGCCTGGGTGCGGGTAACAAGCTGTTCCTCGTAAAGGTGCAAAAGCTTGCCAAGCCAATTATTGGTGCTGTCACCGATATTGGCACCCACCATGCCCGGCGTTTTGGCCGTTACTGCAACGTCATAGCGCAATTGCGGCCAATCGCAACCACCATCGTCCATATGGGGATCACCAAACCACACAATCCCCATAGGTGCGTCGCTGTTCACGGCAATTTCATGCCACCGTCTTGCAGCGTGTTCGCGATGGGTGCGCCGGTAGGCGATTTCCAGGCCGTCCAGTAGCTCTTCGTCGCTCATTGCCGCGCTTGGAAGGCGCGGCTGAGTAAGTACAGCACCAACCGGGGCCTGCTCTGCATGGGGCATTAGCCCCGCGCTACGCCCCATCTTCGCGCGATCATACAGCGTTGTCTTGCTGATGCCTGATGCTCTCGATGCCTGCTCATATGTGCCGTGTTTTAGCACAAGGTCAAGCGCCTGTTGCCAAAGCTGTGCCTTGGCGTCTTCACGGTCCATATGCCCGTATCTCCACAATTGCCCTACGCAGCACAAAGGGAGATAGATTGAAAGGCGGGGCGGCTCACGTGATCACGCTCATAATCACGCTTACCGCCCCGCCATAGCGCCGCGCCATGCCGTCGAAGTCATGGGGTCGCTAATGAAAACCGGGGCTGCATGCCAGTGCGCCCCGGTTCCGGGTCTCTACCGTGGCATTGGGGGAAGGAAAGCCCCATAGCCATAGGAGACGCCTTTACCTGGGATCAACAACCATCCACATTAGCACCTCTTCCACGCCAAGCACGTGGCAAGAGATCGTGCGCGGCCCATCGCCCCACCTAATCTTCGTGCTTGTGGGCACGCTATAGGTCTGGGTTAGCAATTGGCACTTGCGGATAAATTCCATTTCCGTCCAGCCCTTAACCTCGTATCCGTCTCCCACGTTGTACAGGCCGGGCTTCGATGTGGCCGCACTGCGAAGAAAGCACACCTGATTTCCATTGCAGGCCACGTTAGCCGCACCTGGAAGAGGTTCTGATGCTACGGGGAACGCAAATAGAACAAAAATAGTCCAAAGATATGCAGCCAATGCGCAACTCCTTTCTATGGATTTTCCTGCGGGTAGATTTCTATTCCCCCTGAACAAGAAAAAGGTCTCTTCGCTGGGTTTTCGGGGGGCGGCCACC